>Ga0123334_1001025_pt1 | contig 36819 bp, 20 predicted proteins | sample BiotimSIPDNA_FD_89706 | JGI IMG/M metagenome (GOLD analysis project Ga0123334, IMG submission 89706) | Anaerobic biogas reactor microbial communites from Washington, USA - Biogas_R1 time_0 SIP DNA | ecosystem: Engineered > Bioreactor > Anaerobic > Unclassified | place: Washington, USA...
AACTTTAATACCGGGAATGTTACCAATATGAGCGAAATGTTTTCAGGATGTTCAAATTTGACAAGCTTAGACCTTAGCAACTTTAATACCGGGAATGTTACCAATATGAGTGAAATGTTTTCAGGATGTTCAAATTTGACAAGCTTAGATCTTAGCAGTTTCAATACTACAAATGTTACCGATATGAGCAGTATGTTTATAGTCTGTAAGTCGTTGACAGGCTTAGACCTTAACAACTTCAATACTACAAATGTTACCAATATGCGTGCTATGTTTGATGGCTGTTCATTGCTAAAAAGCTTAGACCTTAGTAGTTTCAATACAGGAAAAGTTACTGATATGGTGTTAATGTTTTTTTATTGTTTATCATTAGAAAGCTTAGATCTTAGTAGTTTCAATACTGCAAATGTTACCGATATGTTTTTAATGTTTTACAACTGTTCATCGTTAACAAGTCTGGATCTTAGTAGTTTCAATACTGCAAATGCTACCAGCATGGCCAGCATGTTTGTTGGATGTTCTTCATTAACAAGCCTGGATCTTAGTAGTTTCAATACTGCAAATGTTACCAGCATGTCCAGCATGTTTGTTGGATGTTCTTCATTAACAAACTTAGATCTTACAAATTTTAACACCGATAATGTTACGAACATGTCTAGTATGTTTAATAGTTGTCCTTTATTGACAAACCTAAATCTTAATAGCTTTAATATTAAGAATGTTACCGCAATGAACGATATGTTCAACAACTGTGGTATTACCACTAACAACAAGCCTGCTGTTGGGTATGCCAAAGACATTGCTACAGCTTCCTTTTTCAACGATCTGGCGACAACCAGTATAGACACCGCCAGATTGAGATTTAAGATAATTGAATATTCTAGTTACACTCTTTCTACACAGGTCAATGATATTACAATGGGTAGTGTAACGGGGGGTGGTTCATACAGTATGGGGACTATTGCCACTCTTGTTGCAACGGCAAAAGATGGCTATAGATTTGTAGGTTGGAACAATGGTGCAACTACAAATCCATATATTATAACTGTAGCTCGCGATATGGATCTCACAGCTAATTTCGATACGATCAAAAAAGAAGGAGAAATCACACTTGTCGATTTCTATACATATACGCTAGCAGATAATGGAAATGGGTACAAAGTACGTTTGACTGCAGCTTTTAAAACTGAATTAAACAAAGCTTCGGGCGGAGAATTTGTCTCGAACGGATACACTTGGCATACAAACGACCCTCTGCCAAATCCTACAAGAGATAGCTTATACAACGAAAGACCAATAGTTAGTATGAAAGGTATATTTGAGGAATGCTCAAAATTGACGTACTTAGATCTTAGCAACTTTTCTACAGAAAACATTACCGATATGAGCAGTATGTTTTTCCGCTGTCCATCGTTAACAAGCCTGGATCTTAGTAGTTTCAATACTTCAAATGTTGCCGATATGAACCGTATGTTTACCTTCTGTTCATCGTTAGCAAGCTTAGACCTTAGCAACTTCAATACCGGGAATGTTACCGATATGAGCTACATGTTTTCCAGCTGTTCATCGTTGACCACACTAGATCTTAGCAACTTCAATATCGGGAATGTTACCACTATGACAGATATGTTTGGTTCTTGTGGAAAGAGAGTAAATGGTGTGCCTGCTATTGGTATTGCTAACGATTCTGCCACGGTTTTCATATTCAACGACAAGTCGAAAACAGGAATATATACAGCAAATTTGTCATTTGTGGTTGATGATACTCCCAAGTATACAGTTACAGCAACTGCCCACGACTCAATAATGGGATTGGTTACCGGTAGCGGAACATACAAACAAGGTAGAATGGCGACACTCACAGCCGTGCCCAATTATGGTTGTCTATTTAAGGAATGGAGTGACGGTGAAACAGTTAATCCACGAACTATAACTGTAAATGAAGATATCAATATTACAGCTATTTTCGAAGCAGTCGAATTAATTGTTACAGTATCAACCAACGATGCAACAATGGGATCGGTAACAGGAAGCGGAACTTACCAACAAGGCGAAGCAGCGACACTTACTGCTACTGCTAACGATGGCTTTAAATTCAAGGAATGGAGCGATGGTGAAACAGCTAATCCGCGTACAATAACTGTTGACGAGAATGTAATCTTGATAGCTAATTTTGAAAGAATTACATCGGTAGGTGCATACGGAGTGGCAACAACACTGCAAATACATGGTAATATGCTTTTAAATCATACAGCCACAGAGGTGATAATTTACGACAATTCGGGTAGAAAAGTGATTGTAAGCAAGGATGTTAATATCGATCTTTCGCCATTGGTTCGTGGTGTATATGTAGCTGCTACAAAAACCGAATCGCTTAAGATTGTTAGAAGAAATTAGAAAACACGTTATTACAATTATTCGGTACGTATGCAGACCGAGTTGATTGATAACGAATAAATTTAAAAAAGGCTGTCAGGTTGTAATCTGGCAGCCTTTTTTCATGGAAATAATTTTGTACGGTTGGGCAAATCTTGTTGTTGCTGTTACACGTCTTTATCCATTATTTTGAATTTCCGGAAAAGCCAGAAAACAAGCGAAAGCACAACGCCTACAATAGCCGCAAAGGCCATCCCCTTTAACTGCACCGAACCAATGTTGATACTTGCACCACTAACGCCTATAACAAAAACCACCGCACCAAGCACCATATTGCTGTTTTTGCTGAAATCGACTTTTTGTTCTACAAACATTCTGAAACCTTGTACTGCAATTACTCCATAAAGCAACATCGTAATACCCCCCATCACCGCGTCGGGGATAGTTGAAATAGCAGCCGAAACTTTTCCTATTACAGAAAAAGCGATGGCCAATAAGGCAGCGCCGCGAATAACCCATACCGAATATACACGGGTAATGGCCATTACTCCAATGTTTTCACCATACGTTGTATTGGGAGGTGAGCCAGCAAAACCAGATAAAACATTGCTAATGCCATCGCCAAGCAACGATCGGTGTAAGCCTGGTTTTTCCATCAGGTCAGAGTCGGTAATCTTGCCTGTAACGATCAAATGGCTTATGTGTTCGGCCAAAACAACTATACATGCCGGGGCTATAATTATTATTGCATTTATGTCGTACACAGGAGCATGGAACTTTGGCAATGCCAACCATGCGGCGTTGCTGATTGCAGCTGTGTCGACCAAGCCCATGAACAGGGCTAGAAAATAACCGGCCACAACGGCAAAAAGTATTGGGATTACCTGCATAAACCCTTTAAAAAGAACGCTCCCAATAATACCTACAATTAATGTGAACATAGATACTGTTACAACTTTTGAGTCGACGGTGAACTCTGGAACTATATTCCCGACAGAGGCAGGCCAAGGGGCTAATCCGGCTTGTTGTGCTGCAACAGGGGCTAATTCAAGCCCGATAATGGCCACAACAGCACCCATAACCGCAGGCGGCATCACTACATCGATCCATTTTATGCCCCACTTTTTTACTACAAAAGAAATAGCAATAAAAAACAACCCAAAGAATATAAAACCTGACTGGGCGTGGGTGAAGCCACCATATGAAGCAATGATAAGCATGGCGGGGGCAATAAATGCAAAGCTTGATCCTAAGTATGCCGGTATCCCGCCTTTTGTAACCCAAGAGTAGATTAAGGTGCCAATACCGTTCATTAATAAGGCAATTGCTGGATCAACACCCAGTAATATAGGTACAAGTATTGTTGCACCAAACATGGCCGTTAAATGCTGAAAGCTAAGCGGAAGGCTTTCGAGTACGGGCAATTTTTCGTGAATGCCAATGAGTCTTCGAGTCATGAATTATTTTCTTTTTAGGTTTAACTATATTATTGTTTTATCAGTTTTGAAATTAAAACATTTTTTGATTTTTAAAACATTGTTTTAATCATAGTTTCCAATGTAATTTTTTTTTACTGCCAATTGTTTTGGAAACTTCAGTGTGTCTAAGTTCTTTATTCATCGTATATAACGAGAGGAGTGTAATTCTCTGCAGCGAAAATATAAAGTGAAAATGGAGACTGGAAATGTCTACTATCTTGATTCTTTCTACTTCAATTTTCAATACGAAGAATTCTTTTTTTAGTTCCTGAATTCCTTTGTATTAATTGGTGGGGTCAATACCAAATAAAGAATACCGTTTCATTGTCCATTGTCAACTGTACATTCTTTTTTTTACAGTTTGTTATTGAACGATAATCTTTTGCTCGTAGTGCCGCTGGTTATTGATGGCCTTCACGAAGTAGATTCCACGCCGTACATACTGCAACTCAACAACAGTGAATTTTTCCCATGTGCTTGTTGTCAAGAAGGTGTTAATTAAGTACTAGGAGATTTTTCACAAGCTATCGAATTAAATTTGATAGCATCCTGAACCATAAGCTATGCGCTTACCTGTTCCCAAATTCGAATGGTTTCCTCATTAGCAAACCGCTGTTCATGATGCTCTTCTTCAGTAAATTTGGTCTCGGGGCGTTTTGAATGGAACTTTAATCTTTCACGAACATCTTTTCGTTGTAAGAATAAGTGGTCGATATGCAAAATTTCAGTTAATCGGCGAAGGTTTTCTTCAATTCCATTACTATAGTCGAGTAACAAGCTATTGTTGTCGGTACGGGCAATTGTAAAAATGATAGCATACATCGATTGTAGCACCAGATTTGCGTATCCATTCAAAGAAAAAGTTGAAGATATATTTAATTCAATGCCAAATAGTGAAGGTGAAACTAATTCAGGAATGAACTGCATTCCCCATTGTTTGTTGTTTGAACGGAGAATGGCTTCGGGTTCACGATAAAAAATTGCGAGGGGTAGTTTAGGATAGAGCTCCCGGAATAAGTTATAATAAATGAAGTGCCAACTGTCGAGCTTTATAATCAAACGTTCTTCGGTGGGAAAACGTTTATGCCCCATTATTTTTATCAAATCGTTGAGCCATTCTTTGCGCTTCTCTACCGAAACTGGTTTATTATTAATTGTTGATCGCAAAATAGAATCAACGATTACGTACTCCGGAAAAACAATATTCCGACTATCAATAGTCAATACCTGAGTTGTAAGGGTAGATCCGCATCGAGAGGTATGAAATATGAACAGACTAGGTTCAATAGCATCGACAGTCTGGGCAACATCCGATAAAAAATCAATTGGTGTAATTCTGATCTTTTTCTCATCGCTTCCTTTCATCGAATTTTGGGTACGGCATTTGGCCAACGACTCATCGAAAAAAGGCATGTCAAAACGGACATCACATAAATATGTCCATTCCAAAAAAAGCGCCCCATCTTTTTCGAAAAGCCTTGATGGTAGCCAATTATGATAATCGGATGGGATTAAATTCATTGGCATTAGGATTGTATCTATTGGCTTGTATATTTTGTTTTATACTTATTGCAATATACAACGAATTTTGAAATTTATTTTAAATGGTTAAGATGGAGTAATTCTGAAAGGAGGTAACTTTAGAGTGGTTCAGATACATATTTTAAAGAGAATAATTGATAATTTTATTTAGTTTACACGAAGAAATAATTCAATGCTTTTAAATCGTAAAGCAGATCATGGATTTCCCCAATGCAAAATTTATAAAGGCATTATATTCCGATGAAGAAGTGAATAGAATGGAGTTAGAGTTCCAAGAGAAAGGCTACACCATTTTACGCAATGTTTTTGAACGCGAATCGGTAAAGGAGTATAAAGCTCAACTACAAGAAGCGGCTGCAAGGGTATCTTGACAAGTACTATTTTCGGTATAACAGACTATCAATGATGGGATCTTCGTTACTTCTAAGAAATATGGTTCTATCTGATCCTAAAAGATTAAATAACATCAATTTCATAGCAGCATTCTAACCTCCTAAACTGAAACAAAAATGGCGACCTGTTATAGCCGCCATTTCTTATTTCTACTGTTCGTTATTGAACGATAATCTTTTGTTCGTAGTGCCGCTGGTTATTGATGGCCTTCACGAAGTAGATTCCGCGCCGCACATGCTGTAACTCAACAACCGTGAATTTTTCCCAGGTACTTGTTTGATACACTTTTTGTCCGAAGGTATTGTATACATACACCTTGGTTTCGTTGTCGAAGTTGTCGAAGGTAACGGTAAACTGTCCGTTGTTGGGATTGGGGTAAACCTTCATGCATGCATTCAGGCTACTTGGCTGATTTTCATTTTCATCAGCAATAGGTTCGGTAGCGCTTTTTTCCATCACAGGTTCGGCTGCCATTATCGGGGCAGGCAGGTCGTCGCAGAAGGAGCCGGTTGTGGTGATGTGTGCATCAACAAAACTGCCTTCCTGTGCATGGAAGCCAGGCAGGAAGCGGATTGAATGTCCGGCAATGAAAGTGGCGTTAGCGTTGTTCTCAATGGTTACCGTCGAAGTTCCAGCCACAGTTATTTCGTTTTGGGCATTGAAACAATCGGTTTGGCCATTGGGCAATGTAAAATTGTTTACCGGAAGGTTGATTGGTATCGACTGCACTTCAACATACAAGGTGTCGGAATATAAGGTCAGGAAATTGAATACTGTGTTGGAAACAGTGAAACTGTAATTGCCCGTTTGGTCAGCCTCGCAGGTTCCGGTATCTGTTGAAATAAGTTCCCCGTCACGATACCAGTTGATTACATTATTGGCATGTCCGCAATCGAGCGCGGTAAGTGTGTTGCCATCTTGTTCAATACCCAAGATTGTATCCTGTGGCGAGTACACAAAGTGCGTTATGTCTCCTGGCACACGACCTGTTGCGGCAATATTGGCAAAGGTAAATTTATTGTTGCTGTTCCGTAAAATAAAGAGTTCAGTTAATCCCGACATTACAGGCATATTACCTGATAATTGGTTGTTGTTTAAATAAAACTCCCTAAGATCGCTCATGTTATTGATACTTGCAGGCACCGCTCCACCCAAGCGATTGGCCTCAATATTTAAATGCTGCAAACTGGTCAAATTACCAATATTTTCGGGCAGAAAGCCTTCTAGCATATTGTAACTGATATTCAAATTAATAATGGTTGTTAACGTGGTTAACCATGCCGGAATTGTGCCAGTTAGGTTGCAGCCAGCAAGTATCAAACTTTCCAAGCGTTCAAAACTGCCATAATCGGGCAACAAAGCAACTGAAAACTGGTTCCAGCTAAGATCAAGCTCCCGAATATAGGCTGCATTGCTAAATGCCGACGGGAGGTTGCCTGTTAAACTATTGCCACTAAGGTTCAGCGTTTCGAGGTTAACCAGCTGACTTATCCAAGCCGGAATTGTACCTGTGCGGTTGCAACCGGCCATGCCCAAATTGATGATATTTGTCGAACTGCTAAAATCCGGAATTGCTCCGGCATTTAATTCCGAGTTGCCGTTTAAATAAACATTTTCGAGCAAAGTGAGATTCGAAAGCCCTGCGGGAATATCACCGGTAAAGTTACAATCTTCAACAACTAAATTGCGTAGTAAAGGTAGCTGTCCAAAATTGGGCATTGGGGCTGCTCCAAAGTTATTAAATGATAATTCAATTAATGCTAACTTGTTTAAATTCAGTATTTCATTCGGGATTGTTCCTGTTAAGCTACAATTGTAAAATCCTAATGTTTCAAGATTAGTTAAATTACCAATACTTGTAGGAATTGGGCCGGATAAACCATCGTTTCCGCTGGCAATAAACCATTTAATTGCAGTTAAATTTCCAATGTCGTTGGGTAATGTGCCCACCATGTTATTGTCCCAGCCAAGGTTGAGTCCAACCACGCGTCCGTTTTCAACGGTAACATTTTCCCATGTATGCAAAGGTCCGGTAAGCCAGTTTTGTTTGTTGTTCCAGTTCTCGCCGCCGGTGGCATTGTACAGAGTCACTAAAGCCAGTGAGTCAGAAATTGTTTGGTTGGTAAACCGATACGTCATGGCATTCAGATCGAGCTCAATTGAATAATTGCCCGCTGGAACCACGATATTGTTGCCAAAGCTTTCCATGCTGCCTTCGGGGAAGCTGTCTCCACCCCAGTTGTTCGACCAGTCGTTGTTGAACCTGAATTTTACTTCGGCATTATCGTTGAAAATGTATTCTAGCTGCCACAATTCCGGGTTTGCAGAACTCTGAACAAAAGGCACATCGGATTGAACACCCCAATCGTTAATGGTACCAACCAATCCAATAGAGCCAGCATACAATCGTGTGCCCCATGATTGCAGTGTTAAAGAGCTGGTAACAATGTTGTTAATAATACAGAAATAATTCCCGTCATTGGCCATGGTTACATTTGGCAATTCAAGTATTGGCGAGATAGCCCCTTCGATGGGTACATCGTCTTTATACCATTGGTAGCGGTCGTTATTCGAAACCGTATAATTTTCGATGAGTAATTCTACGGTGTTTCCTTCCTGAGTATAGATTGTTTTGTCGAGACCAACCAATTGCTGAGGGTCATACTTCAATAATGAAATATAGGGATAATTTGGCCAATTCATGACCTCTTCAATATGGGAATGGTGAAAACGGTTGCCGCTGATATATAATTCGCTTAGAGTTGGGATATTGCCCATTGAAGAAGGAAATGGTCCCGACACATTATTATTCTCAATGAAAAGCAAGCTAAGTTCATTCATATTTCCCATTGAAGCGGGTAATGTTCCTTCAAGCTGATTGTTGCTGAGGTAAAGATCCCATAACTTGTTTAAGTTGCCAACGCTTTCAGGGATGGTGCTTGTTATTTTATTGTCATCGAGATATAGCCACCGTAGGTTCGTGAAATTTGTAATGGCCGTTTGAAACGAGGTGAATTCGTTTTGGGCAAGATCCAGCAGTTCAAGACTGGGCATATTTCCAGCTCCGGGATGAACATTGTTTATTTTATTTCCCCTGAGCTGTAAGCTTATTAAATGTGTAAGTTGGCTTATTTCACCGGGCACACCTCCAATGAGGTTATTGAATCCAAGGTCGATCCCCAGTACATTAACCCCTGAAACCCGTAATCCGCGCCAAGTATTTGCAGGATTTACCGAGAGCCAATTGGTGTTGTTGTACCAAAGATTTCCACCGGTTGAATAGTAGAATGCTTCCAATGCCTGATATTCAGTAGTGAGAATACCACAGGTAAGTATGTTTTGGCCAACCTCCAGGGCTACGGTTTGAAGCGTTAGGTTTGGATAGTCGTTGTTGGCAATTACACAGTAATAGTACCCGGTATCGCTATCATCAACAGTAATCGATGGGCTGTTTTCTCCGTCAATGGCTTCCCCGTTTCGTAACCATTGATGCCAGAGTCCACCTGCATCGGGAACTGTAAAGGTGATTTGTCCGGTATTTTCTGTCCGGCTTGCAGTGATATGATGCTGATTGTAATACTGAAAGTCGAATGTAAGCGGTTGGCTAAAACTGGTTGCTTCGAGATCATAAAAATCCAACGCATTGTTATAAACAAAGAATGTGGTGAGTTGAGTTAAGGCTGAGAGATCGGGCAAGCCCGTGAGTTGATTGTTCGATAAATCGACATTATTTACTTGGGTGAGGTTCTTGAACGATGTGGGAATGTCGCCATTCAGATTATTGTTCGACAAATAGATACCCGAAACGTGGACCCCGCTGACCTGAATACCTGCCCATTGTGAAATGTCGGCTCCGGAAAGCCAATTATAGTTTTGGTACCAATTGTCGCCATTGCACGCGTTATATAAATCAATCAGTGCATTATATTCAGCGGTAATGATTCCTTGGGTGAGGTATCCAGGGGTTCCTTGAGGCTGGCTTTCGAGCGTGAGGTCGGGATACGCGGTATGGGTCATTATACAATGATATGTATCGGCACCATATCCGCTAACCGTTAGTGTAGCAGAGACTTCATCGGGCATAATTACCCCATTTTTAAACCATTGATAGTTTTCTGCACCAGCGTTGCTTACATCTAACGTGAAACCTGTCCCGTTATCAGTGGTGGTGGCTTCAATTTTGTCTTGGTTTCCGTAGTAAAAATTACCTGAAGCATGGATACTACTATTCTGAATAGCTGAAAATGTCAGGTTATTATAGTCGATATAAGCATTTATGAGCGACAGTGCCCCTAATTTTGGCAGCACAGAAAGCCTGTTTTCTCCAACCGACAAAAGGGTAAGGTTAAGCAGATTATTTACCGAAATGGGGAGCTCGGTAAGTTTGTTATTGTACAGATCAAGTTCAGCAAGCGTAGAGATATCCCCGATATTCAGGGGCAATTCGTCTATTTCGTTCATCGCCAACCTTAAGTACATCAGACTTGCCATGCCTGTAATTTCTTCGGGGATTTCGGTTAGTTGGTTTTGGTCTAGCGAAATAAAAACCAAATTATCGAGTTGACCAATGGTTGAAGGGAGGCTTGGAATGCGGTTTATGTTCAAATCGCAGGTTGTCATTTGGCTTAGGGTGCCAAATTCTGGAGGTAAGGAGCTAATCGCGTTGTTGGCAAGATTCAAAATTAATAATGAAGATAGGTTCCCAATTTCTGCAGGCATATTGCCAGAGAGGTTATTCGAAGGCAGTTCGATGCGGGTAACATGATTATTTATGACTTCGATCCCGGTCCAAGTGGAAACAGGTTCAGTTGAAAGCCAGTTTGTGTTGTTTGCCCAGTTGTTGCCATTCAACGCATTGTAAAAGGCAACCAGCGCATCGTATTCTTCGGTATAAACCCCTTGTGTCAAGATTCCCACATCAGAAGGGTTTGAAAAAATGGTCAGCGAAGGGTAGGTGCTATGTGTAGCCAAACAATGATAAAACCCAGTCTCGCTTTTGTTCACAATAAGGGTGCTGTTGTTTTGTCCGGTAACTTCAACGCCATCACGGTACCATATATAATGGGTGCCACCTGCAGCCGAGGCATCGAAAGTCACGTGGGGTTCATTTTCAGTTTTTATCAAATTGATATTGGCCTGGGGTGAGTATTCAAAATATTGGAAATTACCAGGCAAAATGCCCGCGTTAGTAAAATCGGTGAAGGTGAATTGATTATTTCCGATTTCGAAGTTTAGCAAGCCCGGTTTGCTTGCCAATACTGAAGGTATGGAGCCGCTAAGCATGTTATTGCTAAGCTGGAGCGTGTTTAATTCAGGCAGATCGGCCAGGCAGGCAGGTATTGCTCCGCTAACGTTACAACTGGTGAGGCGCAGCCGCTGGAGTGAGGTATATTCACTGAAGTTGGGAAAAGCAGCTGAAGTATCCCAGAAGTTATAGGCTAAATCGAGTTCCCGGATATTGGCACGGTTGGCAAAGCTGGTGGGTAATGTTCCTGTGAGGGAATTTCCGCTAATGTTGATTCCTGTTAAGGTGGTTGACTGCAGTAACCACAGGGGGACAGTCCCGTTGCGGTTGCAGCTGTACATACCAAAATTGCGAAGCTCAGAGCAGGCGCTAAGTTCAGGAATTGGCCCTTGGTTGAGGTTAGGGTTGTTGCTCAGGTAAATGTTTTGCAGTTGTGTGAGATCCGATAATCCGGCAGGGATATCACCAGTAAAGTTACATTCTTCTATTGTCAAATTTTGTAGTTGGGTCAACTGTCCGAAATCGGGCATTGGAGCCGCATTGAAATTATTGAACGATAATTCGAGGGTTTGTAGCCTATGTAGATTGAGAATTTCGTCCGGTATAGTGCCGGTTAAATTACAATTATAAAAAGCCAATGTTTCGAGATTGCTTAAATTGCCTATTTCAGCAGGAATTGAACCAGTCAGATCATTGTTTCCGCTGGCAATAAACCATTTAATTGCAGTTAAATTTCCAATGTCGTTGGGTAATGTGCCCACCATGTTGTTGTCCCATCCAAAGTTTAGGCCAACCACACGGCCGTTCTCAACGGTAACATTTTGCCACGTGTCAAGTGTGCCTGTGAGCCAGTTCTCTTTTTGATTCCAATTAGAGCCGCCGGTGCTATTGAATAATGCTACCAATGCAAGCGAGTCGCTACGTGTTGGTGCATAGGGGTCGTCGCCAATAAGCCTTATGGTGCCGGCATCGTTCATATTGAAATAGTTTTCATTTATAGTACCCACATTTTGCCACACTTTTCTGTTACGGGAAGTTGTAATGCCTTGGTCCTGATCTACAACATGTATGTCGAAACCAATTGCATCGAGCGCAATCATATCGGATTTGCTCAGGTTTTGCCCATCTTTATTTGTAAATAGTGCGAATGGGAAAAACATTTCGCTTATATAGCTTTCCCCATAAAGTTTGTTGGCATATCTTAACAAGCCATTAATAATTTCACCATCGTAAAGATCTTCTCCGAAAGTAGGAGAAAACACATAATGCCCTTGGCCATTTCCTGCCCCTAAATTGTCGTCGAGAACTTGGTTTACATCAAAGAAAACTTCAACATGGTCGTATTCCCAGTCGTTGCCGCCATCTTCCCACGCGGGGAAGTGGTTGTCGTCTTGTACGTTAATTAGCACATAAATCCCTTGGTTGTCCCACATGGCTTTCCAGTATGCATCAACAGTGGGGTTCTCGCCTATGAAGTTTTTGGCGATCGGCACAGCATCAATTGCATCCCAAATATTATCTATTATACCATCGAGATCAGGTGCGGATTCGGTTCTTGCCACTTCGATATACGATGGCGGGCACAAAAAACAACTGTTGTAACAAACCAAATCGAGTATAAGGTTTTCACTGGCCACGTTTAACGTTCGGTTGGTATTATCTCCGCCGGCATTGCAATCGCCTTCGGGACTTTCCCACATCTCCCCATTTCGGAATTTGTATTCGAAGTATTGATTTTTGGGTAATTCGAGTGTAATCTCATAAACTTTATCGTAGGTGCAGGTCATTGGGTAATCGCTTGTCCAACCATTGAAACTGCCACGCAGGTTTACGCCCATTGACCCGATTGCTTCATCGCGCATATCGACCCTGAAAGTAACCAAAACACTATCACTTAAACGAACAGGGGCATCGATGAGCTGAATGGTTCCGGCATCATCCATGTTGGCCCAGTTTTCGTCTGTAGTGCCGGTATTTTGCCAAACTTTGCGGTGGCGCCTGTCGGTAATCCTTTGGTCTTGGTCGGTTACACACACATCAAAACCAATAGCATCCAAGAGCAATAGGCTATCTTTATTCAGAAAATTCCCATTTTTATTTTGCATTTCGCTAAAGGGAATATAGTATTCTGTTATTCGGTTTTCGCCCGACAACTGATTGGCGTATGTAAATATTCCGTTTTGTATTGGGCTTCCGCAAAGCTCTTCGAGAAAAACACCCGAATGTTGATAATGCCCCTGATTGTGCTGTGCCCCAAGCCCGTCGTCCAATACAGCATTCACATCGAGCGCCACATCCGACAAATCGTAAGTCCAGGTTTCGAAACTACCTGCTTCCCATGCCGGAAAATGGTTATCGTCCTGCACATTCACTAACACAAACAATCCACTATCGGCCCACATGGCTTTCCAATATGCATTAACGGTAGGGTCTTCGCCTACAAAGTTTTGGGCAAGTGGCACAGCCTCAACACCGTTCCAGCATTGTTCTTCAACGCCGTCTAGCATAGGGGCAATTGTAGTTTTCAGTACCTCAATGTGCGAAGGAGGTGGAGGTACGATATAAATATGCTCAATTTTCCCTACCCAAAGGGTGTCGCCATTGGTTGGCCCCCAACTTACGGTTTGTTGCCCAGCAAACTGAACATTGTGTACGTATTGCATTTCGGGAAAAAATTCGCCCGACATATTTGCCATTTCGCTTGGAGCCGGATTTTGGACTAATGTTAAACGTGCCTCTATTTCTCCTTCGCCCCACGGGTTTGGTATTGTGTTTTCGTTATCGATTAATACTATCATCGATTGGATCTGATTCTGATTTAAGGTGTCGGCGGTAGCGTTACCCATTGAATATTTCACGTTACAAGTTGCTGAATAGCCTTGTGAAATCTCAAATTTGGGTATCGATAAAATTGAACTCCATCCATTTGTAATAACTTGGAGGTATCTTTCGTTTTCAATCTGAACAATCGACATCCCCACCGGCATATCTACATTTTCATAATAATTAGGGTCGAAAATTGCGGTTGGGTCGTTGCTGTATGTTCTTACTTTTCCAAGGAAAATAGTATCGCCTGTTAGAACGTTCCAGTTTCCGCTAACAGTTTCTCTTCCCGCGAGTTGTATTATGCCGCAACTCATACCCGATGGTTTGTTGAACGGAATTCGGCGCGAGGCAAGGTCGGAACTGCTGTGCGGGTTGTCGTTCACATTTTCGCTCCAGTCGGAAGGCAAAAACTGGAAGAACGAAGTGGTTTGTTCGGGAGTATAGCCCGATGTTCCGCTTTTGTATTTGGTTGTGAACACCAAGTGAGTAACTTCGCCGGAAATAAAAAACGGGTCGATCTCGATAAAAGTATCCCAGCCGTTCAATGGGGCTTTAAGGTATTTCTCTCCATCGATATCAACAATCGACATGCCTGCAGGCAAATTAGCAGGGTTGTACGTGTTGGGGTCGAAAAGGGTTACTGACTGTGAGTAGGAATTGTAGGAGCAAAGGCTTATAAATAGCACTATAAGCCCGGTGATGATGTGGTAGAATTGATTTTTCATATATACAGTGATTTTATTTGTTTATTGCTGAGGAGTTTACCTAATAATGAATTTTTGAGAAGCGTCTTTATTGTGCCATGTTACGCGAACGACATATAGTCCGGGTGTTTCATTCAGCATGTTGAATTCTAAGGAAGAAATTTTGTCAAGCTGTTTAATTTTCTGCCCTTTTGAATTGTAAATCGAGACGTTTTCGGGCATTTCTTTTTCTTCGGTAAAAAGGGTAAACTGCCCGTTATTGGGGTTGGGGTACACCTTCATGCTTGCGCTTAGGCTGCTTGGCTGATTCTCATTTTCATCAGCGATAGGTTCGGTAGCGCTTTTTTCCACCACAGGTTCGGCTGCCATTATCGGGGCAGGCAGGTCGTCGCAGAAGGAGCCGGTTGTGGTAATGTGCGCATCAACATAACTGCCTTCTTGCGCATGGAAGCCAGGCAGGAAGCTGATTGAGTTACCGGCAATGAATGTGGCATTAGCATTGTTCTCAATAATTACCGTCGAAGATTTAGCCACGGTTATATCGTTTTGGGCGTTGAAACACGCATTGAAGGTGCTACTTATCAACGTGTCGTTAACTTCGAGGTCTTCGGGAATGCTTTCAAGCTTGATGGCTTTAGTAATCTCGACAAATAGTACCCAAGCAGCATAGGCTTTTTGGTTGCCGTTCAGCGATTGGCTATGTTGGCAACTGCAACTATACCAATCAACATTTTGGGTGTGGGTATTCTGCCAAGCAGTAGCCCAGTTCTTATCGAGTGAACCGTTGTTATCACTATCGTAATCACAATTGTCGTTGGCATAAAGTAACATGTAGTTTGTTAATCCATCAGGATCATAACTTTCGATATCTGCAAAATCGTACAGTATTTTATTGTTGGCCAGACAGTAATTCCTAATTTGCTCGTTTCTCAGGTTCAAGTTGCCTGATGCCCCCGTGCCATTGAGGTGACAGGTCATGTAGATAAATTTTACACCCCAATAGGTAGTCTCTAACAGACTCATTGGGGTTAGGTATTTGTTTATCATGTCAGTTTCAGAATAGCCTGCCGCTTGCCCGCACCAGCTCCACATGATCACGTTTACATCGGGGTTGTTTTCACCTCTTCCTGTAAGCGGGTCAACTGCACCCAAATAATTTAACGTATTGTCACGCCAATCGGGAAAATAGCCAACGTCGCCCCCCATAGCATAATCGTGCAGGTCGAGTGCTCCACTGCTACCCCCATTATTCCAGCGGAAGATATTGTAAGAGTAGTTCATTCCCTTGCCCCCGTTATTGGCAAAAGTAACCAAACTTGTCATGCCATCGGTAACCTGGCTTCCATGACTGGTGTGCCCGTAAGCAATATGCAGGATTTGCTTGGCATCAACGATTTCCGCTTCGGTGAGTGAAGTGATATTAGTATTTGTATGATTAATAATGATCTGAGAATAACAAAGGTTGATCGACAGAAAGATCATTAGGAAAGCTAGTGCAGATTTGTTCATTTTTTAAGGTTTTTGATTTTCTAAAAATGAGGCTACTTTCCAATCCAACACTATACCACAAAATCACTGTAGCGACGAAATAAAAGTAGAAATTTTTTTTGAATCTATTCTATTGATTGATAATTTTTTGTAAAAAGCGACCTTTCCCTTTAAGTGTAATGTAGTGTCCAGAGAGAGTTCCTGTGTAGGTTTATTATTGAGGATTTATAATTTGTTTGGATGTAGTGGGTTGTGTTTTTTAGTTCCTTAGTATCTGAGTTCCTAAGTTTGCAGTAATACTTGATGCTTGTATCTTTGATTAACAAATTGTAAAAAACAGAAGCATGTTGTCCTTGCAATCGGTCGAATGGTAAATTACTGTATATATTTGTAAGGTTTGGCTTTGAGTGTGGATAAGTGCCTATAACTTTCAGTTCTTCATTGTGATAGAATAGAAAATGACTTAAAAAAAGTCTTTGGTTAAGAGCGGAATACACTCGGCAAATATTGGGAGATATTTAAAATTTATTGATAAATTTAAAAAGAGAATCGTAATGACAAAGAATCAGAAGCTCTTGAATTGGGTAAATGAATGGGCTGCAATATGCCAACCCAACAATGTGTATTGGTGTGACGGATCGGAAGAAGAAAATCAGCGTTTGCTTGATGAAATGGTAAAATCAGGCCAGGCTGTAAAATTAGATGATAAAAAACGCCCGGGAAGTTACGCTTTCAATAGCGATCCTAGTGACGTGGCACGTGTTGAAAACCGCACATTTATCTGTTCTGAAAAGAAAGAAGATGCCGGCCCAACCAACAACTGGAAAGCTCCAGCAGAGATGAAAGCTGAAATGCTTGAAAAATACAAAGGTTGCATGAAAGGCCGTACAATGTACGTTATTCCTTTCAGTATGGGACCTCTTGGCTCGAACATTGCAAAAATCGGTATTGAAATTACTGACTCTGCATACGTTGTTGTAAACATGAGAATTATGACCCGTATGGGAAAAGCTGTTCTCGATGTACTGGGCAACGATGAGTTTATTCCTTGCATTCACTCTGTAGGAGCACCTCTTGAAGCAGGTCAGAAGGATGTTCGTTGGCCTTGTGCATCAAACATCGACGACAAATACATTTCACACTTCCCTGAAACCAACGAAATTTGGTCGTTTGGTTCAGGTTACGGTGGAAATGCTCTTCTTGGCAAAAAATGTCTTGCTCTTCGTATTGCCTCTAACATGGCAAAACGTGAAGGTTGGTTGGCAGAGCACATGCTTATCATGGGCATCACCAATCCAAAAGGCGAAAAGAAATACATTGCTGCTGCATTCCCAAGTGCTTGCGGTAAAACAAACCTCGCTATGTTGATCCCAACTATTCCTGGTTACAAAGTGGAAACTGTTGGTGACGATATCGCTTGGATGAAATTCGACAAAGATGGTGTTTTGCGTGCAATTAACCCAGAAGCCGGTTTCTTTGGTGTAGCTCCGTTTACTTCTGAAGATACAAATCCTAATGCAATGCACAGTGCCGACAAGAACACTATTTTCACGAACGTAGGTGTTACACCCGACGGTGACATTTGGTGGGAAGGTATTGGTTGGGATTGTCCAGCAGGAACTATTACATGGAAAGATAAAGTTTACGATCCGGCATCAGGCGAGCCTGTCGCTCATCCAAATGCTCGTTTTACAGCACCAGCTAACCAATGTCCAGCTGTTGACCCAGCTTGGGAAGATCCTGCTGGTGTGCCAATTTCAGCTATCTTATTCGGTGGCCGTCGTCCAAGTACTGTGCCATTGGTTTACCAAGCATTTGATTGGAACCATGGTACTTTCATGGGCTCTATCGTAGGCTCTGAAGTTACTGCTGCTGCTATCGGTTTGAAAGCTGGTGTACGCCGCGATCCATTTGCAATGTTACCATTCTGTGGATATAACATGGGTGACTATTTTGGACATTGGGTAAGCATTGGCAAAAACGCTCCGGATAAGAGCAAATTACCATTGATTTTCAACGTGAACTGGTTCCGCAAATCACCTGAAGGAAAATGGTTGTGGCCAGGTTATGGCGATAATATTCGCGTATTGGGTTGGATCATCGAACGTGTTCTTGGTAACGTTGAAGCCGTTGAAACTCCAATTGGTTTATTACCAAAGAAAGAAGATATCAACATCGAAGGTCTTAAAGGCCAGGCTGAATTGATGGATGCTTTATTGGAAGTTGACAAAAACCTTTGGTTAGACGAGTGTGAATTGATTGCAGAACACCAAGCACAATTTGGCGAATCATTACCAAAAGAAATGAAAGAACAATACGAACAATTGAAAGCAAGACTTGCTTAATTTGGATTGATTACAACATAAAAAAATCCCGCTCTTAGCGGGATTTTTTTTACCATCATCTTTTCTTATGATCGGGGGTGAAACCTGTTAATCGTATCTTTAAGATACTCTTTGTTAAGATGGGTATAAATCTCTGTTGTTAAAATTGACTCGTGCCCAAGCATTTCTTGAACAGAGCGCAAGTCGGCACCTCCTTCAATCAGATGTGTTGCAAATGAATGCCTGAAGGTGTGTGGACTAATTTTCTTGTTCAAGTTAATTGCTTCGGCCAAGTTCTTAATAACGGTGAAAATCATCACCCGGCTAAGCATCTGACCACGACGGTTCAAAAATAAAATGTCTTTAGCGTTTGATGCAATTTTCAACGTTTTTCGATACGTTTCAACGTATTTTTTGATTTCAGCAATAGCTCTAGGGCTTATTGGTACTAACCTTTCTTTTTCACCCTTCCCCTTAATTTTCACATACCCCTGCTCTAAGAAAAGATCGCTGATTTTGAGGCTTACCAATTCCGAAACACGCAGACCGCAACTGTATAGTGTTTCCAAAATGGCCCTGTTTCTTTGACCTTCGGGTTTTTCTACATCAATAGCGTTAATTAACGAATCAATTTCCTCCAAACTCAATACATCAGGCAATTTGCGTCCAATCCTTGGAGCTTCTAACAACGATGTAGGATCGCTGTTAATGCTCTCTTCGATCAACAGAAATTTAAAATACGATTTAATTCCCGAAATTGTCCGGGCTTGAGTTCGTGGACTTACTCCTCTTTCGTTTAAATATTCAATAAAACTTTTTAAATGATTTAAACGGACTTTCTGCGGAGTTATTCCCTTAAAATTCGATTTAATGAATTCCAAAAGCTTGGTAATGTCATTAATGTACGCATTAATAGAATTTCCCGAAAGGCCTTTTTCTAGCCTTAAGTATTCCTCAAAACCTTTAATACTGTCATCCCATTTCATGATTCTTCACATTTTTTTTGATATAAGTTAAACAATTATCAATAATATTGGTTCTGTAAAATCTTTTTTTTTTCAACATAAAAATTGTACTTTTGTCTTATTAATTGAATAATAGGTATTTATGGATATAAAAATTATTAATGGCCCTAACCTAAATTTACTAGGTATTCGGGAAAAAGGCATATATGGAGACCAAAGTTTTGAACCGTATGTATCAAATTTACAAAATAAGTATCCTGAATTAATAATTGATTATTTTCAGTCTAATGTTGAAGGTGAAATAATTAATTATCTTCATCAGGTAGGTTTTTCTTGCGATGGAGTTATAATCAATGCGGGGGCTTATACTCATACTTCAGTTGCCATTCGGGATGCAATTTCTGCCATTAAGGCACCTGTAGTTGAGGTACACATCTCAAATATCCTAACGCGCGAAAATTTCAGGCACGAATCGCTTATTGGCCCTGTATGCCGGGGAAGCATTATGGGATTTGGCTTCGATTCGTACCGCTTGGCTATCGAGAGTTTTCTTGAGTAGCATCATTAGCGCATGTCGATGACTTCAATATTGGAGTTTTTCTTCGTGTCGAAAATAAAAGTCGATGGTTCATAATTTGTTGTTGTGGTCATCGATTTTATTTTAATTGTATATTCATTATCGTCGGTGCCATACATTTTGGCATTCATGATTTGATAGTTCGATAAATCGATCTCCAAAATAAGGCGTGAGAATTCTTTCACCGTATGGGGCAGCAATTCAATTTTACAGGTTTTCTTGCCCGAATTTGTGAATTCACCCAAATAGGTGTTTTTGAATCCTTTTTCATAGATTGTGAACACAGTGGCCGGGTTGAGTAACTCTCCACTCTCGCTGCCAGCATTGTTTATGCTTACTTCTTGTGCTTCGCGCATGTAAGTCCATTGAGTTTTACCATCACAGAAAATCTCAACACCTCTCATAGTTAGCTTGTACTTATCTTTTTGCAAGATCAGGTTTCCTCCGGTGGTTTCGTTTAATCCTGCGGCATTGTTTTGCATCGTAAAATCAAAACTTGCTGTAATGCTGGGGTAATTCCTCGTCTTTTCTGATACTTTGTCGAGTACGGCTTTTGCCTTTGCATCTGATTGTGAAAAGCTTTGTAACGATATGATCGTCAGTATTGCTAAGATAATTTTCTTCATATCCTTTCTACCTAATTTTTTGTTGTCTTCTTTCTACACACACTCTTTTCCTTCTACAACAATTAAGCACCAGCAAAATTGCGATGCCGCAAAACTAATATGTATTATGTATTTATCAAAATTTCTACAGAGAATTCAATTTTTGTTCCAAACTGTATTCGTCCTGGTACATTACCCTTCGTGCCTTGCTGCCTTCGCTTGGTCCTACAATACCCGCAGCTTCCAGCTGATCCATAATTCGGCCTGCACGGTTATAGCCGATCGAAAATTTGCGTTGAATCATTGATGTTGATCCTTGTTGGTTCAATACTACCAAACGGGCAGCATCGTCGAAGAATTCATCTTTTTGATTAAGGTCAACTGCACCGGGCATGTCGCCATCAACGCCAAGAAATTCGGGAAGTAAATATGCTGTAGGGTATGATTGCTGAGAACGTATGTGTTCTACAATTCGCTCTACTTCGGGCGTGTCAACTAGGGCACATTGCAGTCGTGTCACATCGCTTCCGGCTGAGAATAGCATGTCTCCTTTGCCAATCAACTGGTTTGCCCCGGGTTGGTCAAGAATAGTTCTGGAGTCGATCATCGAGGCTACTTTAAATGCAATTCTTGAAGGGAAGTTGGCTTTTATAACCCCTGTAATGATATTGGTTGATGGCCGCTGAGTGGCAATTACCATGTGTATACCAATGGCACGGGCCATCTGTGCAATACGGGCAATGGGAAATTCAATTTCTTTTCCTGCAGTCATAATCAGGTCTGCAAATTCATCGATAACCACCACAATATATGGCAGAAAACGATGCCCTTTTTCAGGGTTGAGCTTTCTTGAAATAAACTTCTTATTGTATTCTTTTATGTTTCGGGTGTTTGAACTTTTTAAAAGCTCATAACGGTTGTCCATTTCAATGCCAACCGAGTTAAGTGTTGCTTTTACTTTTTCTACGTCGGTAATGATTGGCTCGTCGCTATCGGGCAGCTTGGCGAGAAAATGTTTCTCGATTGATGCATAGAGGTTTAGCTCAACTTTTTTTGGATCGATGAAAACAAATTTCACTTGCGAAGGATGCTTTTTGAATAGGATAGAGGCTATAATCGCATTTAGCCCTACCGATTTTCCTTGACCTGTAGCCCCGGCAACCAAAAGGTGGGGCATTTTTGTCAGGTCGAAAACGAAGGTTTCGTTCGAGATGGTACGCCCCATGGCAATAGGAAGTTCTGCTTCGGTTTCCTGAAACTTTTTAGAGGTGATGATTGACCGCATTGAAACTACCTGTGGCTGCCGGTTTGGAACTTCGATCCCGATAGTCCCCCTGCCCGGAATTGGGGCAATAATTCGAATGCCTAAGGCCGAAAGGCTCAGGGCTATGTCGTCTTCGAGGTTCTTTATTTTAGAAATACGGATGCCTTGTGCGGGAACAATCTCGTAAAGGGTAACCGTTGGCCCGATAGTGGCTTTTATTTTAACTATCTCAATTTTAAAGTTTTTCAGTGTTTCAACAATCTTGTTTTTGTTCTCGATTAATTCTTCGTCGCTAACTTTCGATTTCAGGTGCGAATAATCTTCTAACAGATCGACCGATGGGTAATTGTAATGTGATAAATCGAGTTTGGGATCATAATCTTCCAATGGTTGGTTTTCATATTCAACTTCCTTGTCTTCATCAAAAATGTCGTCTTTTTCAACTTCAATGCTTGCATCGCTGGTGCTGAAATTACTTGTAGCGTTTTTTTCAGCAGTTCGATTGACAATTGTCTCTGTATCAATATTTTCTGGTCTATGGACAAATAGTTCTTCGTCGTCGATCATTTCGTCTTGGGCCGGTTCTTCTTTCTTTTCTTTTGGCTTCCTCGAGAAAAGGCTACGTTTTTTTGGTTTGTCTTCAAAAAGTACCTTTTCATTTTCTGATGACTCGATTATTTCTTTAGGTTCGGTTGGTTTCTTCACTTTGTCAATCAACGGAATAACACCTTCTTCCTCTTCTTCATCAAAAGGTTCTTCGTCATCATTTTCTTCAGATGATTCAGCCTTAGAAATTCTCACTTTCACTGGCTTTTCTTTTTTGGGCCTGCGTCTGAAAATATGTGTAAAACTGTCGACATTTACCACGAGATAAATGAGCAGTGTGGCAAGTAATATGAAAAACGTACCAATTTTTCCAATCATAGAGTCGAGCCAAATGGCTATATAATACCCAAATGTACCACCGGGGTAAACGCTTGCTGTATCGTATTTCCACTCGAAAGCAAAGCCAAGGGTAACCGAAAGCCATACAAGAATAGCAAGCGATTGTACCGTTTTAGTGAGAAGTGAGGTTATGTGTTGATTAAGTAATTTGAGGGTATAGATGGCCATGATGAAAATGAAAACGAACGATGAGAGCCCGAAACTGCGATTCATCAATACGTCGGCTAAAAAAGCCCCTGATTTCCCGGTGATGTTTTCTACCTTAATATCAGTGTCTTTTATCAGGTCGAGCCACTTCATTTGAAGTTTGCTTTGATCGGCATCGGCGCTAAACAGGTAGCTTACCATAGCCATAAAAAGGTAAATAGTGAAGACTGCTAAAACAAGGCCAATTATGATTTTTGTTTTTTCGGTTCCTTCAGGGTTTCCTTTTTTTATCTCCGACGTTGCAGTCTTAGATTTAGTATTTGTTGTTTTTTTCTTTTCGGCCATAGAAATCGTAAGGTTATTACTTCTGCATGCAAATTTATCAAAATCGATGAAACAGTCATCGTGTTTATTTGAACGAAAAAGTTTTACCCCTGATTATTTTTGAATTTATTCCGTTGACTAAGAATAAAAACGTCTTTATAAGCATGATAATTGCAAAAGATCCTTATTTTTCGGGGGAAACAATTTAATAGAGCAAAAACAAAGGCTTTATAATAAAAATAAAGCCTCTGTTGTTCTGTAGAATAGGATTAATATTTTCTAATTTTGAAGAAAGCCACCAAATCGTTTAAGTGACCTGCCTGTGCAGAGAGTTCTTCAGCACTTGCAGCAAGTTCTTCGGATGCAGCTGCATTTTGTTGGGCAACTTGGTTCATTTGCTGAACTGAATCGCTTACTTGTGAAACCCCTAACGACTGTTGCATGTTCGATGTGGTGATGTCTTGAACGAGTTCTGTTGTTTTTTGTATTTCGGGAAGGAGTTCCATCATTTTTTTTCCAGCGTCTTCACTTACTAATCGACTTTCAGCCGAGAGTTTGATAATTTCTTCTGCTGCTTTTTTACTGTCATCGGCCAAGCGGCGAACTTCGCCTGCAACAACGGCAAAACCACGACCGTGTTCACCTGCCCGTGCTGCTTCAACAGCTGCATTGAGTGCTAAAATGTTGGTCTGAAATGCAATATCGTTGATTATGCTGATTTTTTCTGAAATTATCTGGCTCGATTTTATTGCTTCAGAGGCCGATTCTACTACTTGGTTGATTTTGTTCCTTGACTCGAAAGAGATTTGTTCTGTTGTCTTCGCGTTTTCTGCATTGTGTTGGATCATTGCCGATAACTCTTCCATTGTTGATGATACTTCCTCTATGGTTGATGCCTGTTCTGCAGCTCCTTGAGACATTTCCGTGCTCGTACTGCTCATTTGGAGGCTTGCAGAGGCAATATTTTCTGAGCTTGATAAAATCCCGGCAATTGTATCTCGTAACCTGTAAACCATTTTGTTTAATGAAGAGGCAAGTTGACCTACTTCGTCTTTCTGATTTAGATCGATATGTGTAGTAAAGTCGCCTTCAGCTAACTGGTTTGCAAAATCCACTCCTTTCATTAATCCGTTAGTAATAGTTTTGCTAAAGAAATAATTAAGTAAAATGAAAGAGCCTATCGCCGCGATTGTTACAATTGCGATCAAAATGAACAGTGTGTATAATTGGCGGTGTATGTCAGATACAAACACGGTACCGGCTATATAGGCATCTATTTTTTCTATATATTTGAAATATAAGAATTTATCTTCTCCGTCTAATTCATAATTAATTTTGCCTGATGTTTCGTTTGAAGAAACCATTTGCTTGAAAAAACTGAAATCGGCATAACTTTTCCCTTTGTCGGTTGGATGAATAATTACTTCTCCATTTTTTGATATTAACATGGGATAACCTTTGTTGATAAACGATTTTGTATGAAATAAACCTTCAAGGTTATTCAGGTCTTTCTCCCGTTGTCCAACATAGAGCATCCCTTCAACTTTTCCGTTGATGATAATTGGTGAATAAGCAGTTAGATACCAATCGTCGACAACAAATGCACGGCCAGTATAGGTTTTCCCAGTAAGTACAGTTTTTACAACCTGTGAGCTATTCGGAATATATGTACCGATTGCCCTATTCCCTTTTGCATCTGTAACGTTGGTCGATATACGCATAAAGCCTTCAGGAATCCGCTGAAAAATTGTTGCTGTTTGTATACCGAATTTTTTAATTTGGTCGACATGCGTAATGTCTTTCTGAATTTGTTTGCCATTTATTTGCCATACATTTACTTCGACATCTGACGATATATTTGTCATCTGATCAATGGCATTGAATGTGATTTTTTCCCCGCTTTTGATTTCTATTTTTCCAACATTTGACAGATATTGCTCAAAAAGCGTCAACCCTAATTCTGTAATTTGCTGGTTTTTCTCTAATTCTAGGTTTAAATACCCCGACATGTCAGCTAATTCGTTCTTTAAATTTGCATCGACCGAATTATATATTTGTTTTTTGCTGCTTACATAATTGTAAGCCGACATGGAAAAAATAATGAGAAACACGAACAGACTAATGACAATATTCATTCGCTGCCCAATCTTAATGTTGTTCAGAAAATTCATAGTAATTTCTCCCCCCCCCCCAAGAAACAATTTTTTTTGCTTAATAAAATCGATTCAAAACTATGTTTTTTTTAAATCTGTTTATGTGAATTCCTTTTCTGAAGAAAGTCTTTTATTTAATAATAATGAACCCGAAAGGATAAGTTAACATTACACCAAATCTGTAAAATAGTATAAATGTTTTGTTTACGATGTTCTATTGTTGTCTGTTTTGTGTTTACTATAGAAGCAATATGTATGAAGTATGCCTTTTCGTTTGAAATTTAGAGTGGATTGTAAAACAAAGTTGAAAGGAATAGACTTTAAAGAATTTTTTCACAAATGTTCGAACTGTTTTCAGTCAACATATATAGTATTGGTCTATTTCTTGTTTTGCAAAATGCAGACTAAGACTTTTTCATAATTTTTAATTTTTGACCGATGTATAGTCCCCTTGTATTGGTTATATTGTTTAGTCGTTTGATATCATCGGCAGAAACACCAGAATATTTCTTTGCAATTTCCCATAAGTTATCGCCGTTTTTAACGGTATGGATGATGAAGTCTGTTTCTGTTTCTTCCTGTGCAACAATGTTGGTTATTTTTGTTTTTCCAATAAAACGTTGTTTTTCTTCAAATGTCATTGTTTCCAGGTCTCGATAATCATCGACCGAACCTGTTGGAACATATATTGTTAGTTTTTGTTCCGCCCTGATTATGTTGCCTCTGATATTATTCCAGTATTTAATATCAGAAACTTTTGCGTTGAACCATTCGGCAATTTGACCAATAGTTTCGCCGGTCTTTACAGTGTATGAGACTTTTGTTTTGCCTTTAATATTAGGCACATTACTACTTTTCGACGAAGAAGTTGTAATGGCTTCAGGCTCTTTTAACCGGTTATCTGGAAAATAATGTTGTCGGTTATGAGCAATAATATCTTTTTCTTTCTCAATGAATTTGGTAATTTGTTCGATGGGCAGAACCAACGGATAGGGTTTGTTCTTTTGTGCTGGAATAATGTCCTTTTTGTACATTGGATTTAGTTCTCTCAGTTCTTCCATGCTGATGTTAAGCGCTTCAGACACTTGCTTCAGATTGATAAATTCGGTAACCAAAACCGAGTCGCTATGGAGTTGGAAAGATGGGGTGCTCACCGAAAGGTTATGATGTTTGTAATAGTTCATTATATATGCCGCCGATATGAAAGCCGGCACATAACCCCGTGTTTCTCTTGGTAACCGATAATAAATAGACCAGTAATCCCGTTTTCCGCCACTTCTGGCAATGGCTTTGTTTATATTCCCCGGACCACAGTTGTATGCTGCAATTACTAAATGCCAATCTTGATAAATATTGTAAAGATCACTTAGATATCGGGCTGCTGCTTCAGTCGATTTTATTGGGTCACGACGCTGATCAACATACGAATTTACTTCAAGTCCATATTTTTTTCCTGTACCATACATAAATTGCCATAAACCGCTTGCGCCTGCCCGAGAATATGCTTTGGCATTTAGAGCTGATTCAATGATGGCCATATATTTTAATTCCACCGGAAGATTATATTTATCGAGCGTCTCTTCAAACATTGGAAAGTAGTAATTGGCAAGGCCTATAATTATTTCAACTTTCTTCCTGATTTTTACCGAGTAGAATTCAATCATTTTTTTCACCGATTCGTTGTAAGTCAAATCAATCATTGAATTCAACGCTTGAAGCCGTTGTATGAAAACCGAATCAGGAATTGTTCCAAACGGCGATTCAACACTGAAACATTCTTGCGAAAGATGAGGATCCTGGTCGAGCGAAGATGGAACTCTTGTACTATCAATATTGTAGGCTGTTCTGATATACCAGTCGTTCATCAGGCTATCAAATTTTTCTGAAAAGATATCGTCGAAAGCCTCGTTGGGTGAAGTGTAGATTGAATCGAGAATAATGGTCGAGTCAATATAGGCTGTCTCTACATTGGTTGAAGCACTAATTCCAGGCTTATTTTCAGTATATGCAAAAACTTTCGCAGAAGATAAAATTAAAACGAATTGTAATACGAGTATGGACTTACGTATAGTCATAATCAATAATTTAAAACGTTAATGAAACATTGGCTCCCAACACGGGACTATAGCAAATTGGCTCAATCATGAATGGGCGAATGTTCACGGTAAGGTTTTCATCAATATCGAAGTCAATAAAATGAGCTCCAACATTAGCATCCAGAATATTAAGCAGATAAAATCCAGCGGTTATTATAATAAATAAATCTCTTTGGTTGCGGTAGTAATCAATGTTTTGCTTAAATCCTTCACTATATTCTGAATATTTTTCTTTTATTGAATAATCATATTTCGGATAGATCGTTTCGTAAGCTTTCGTGTTGGGATTGTTGTCGTTAAGGTCGAAATAAGCTTTTTTATTGTTGATATACAATTTATTGTATTGTTGTACAACATACGTTAATCCACCAATACCAGCCAGAATAAATGGTGTTTTCAGGTATTGGCGATTATAAATTTGCCCTAAGCCGGGCAATACTGCCGAGTACATGGTGGCTTTCGAAGGATAATGTTTCTTAACCTGCACTTCGGATTGTTGTGCAATAGAGTCTTTCACCGGTGACAAAGCAAATACGTTGGTCTGAAAAAAAAGCAGACCACTGACAATAAGCAATATTCCCCGGTATACTATGTTCAACCTTAAATTTTTAATTGTTTAATTTGTCGAGTACGCCAATAATACGTTCTAAATCTTTATCAGAATTGAAGGGAATAACGATCTTCCCAGCTCCTTTATTATTTATTTTAAAGTCGATGTTTGTCGAGAAATGCTTTGTCAAGTGTTTTTTAAGCTCATCGTATTCAGGTGAAAATGGAGTTTTCTTGTTTTCTTTCTTTTGCTCCTTTTCTTGACTTTCTTCTGAATTTATTTTGCGGACAATTTCTTCTATTTTGCGAACAGAGAAATCATATTTAACAATCTGCTTATAAAGCATTATTTGAGTTTCAGAGTCTTCGATGTTAATTATTGCGCGGGCATGTCCCATGCTGATTTCACGATCTCTTATTGCTTTTTGGATCACTGCCGGAAGTTTCAGCAAGCGCAAATAATTGGCAACAGTAGAGCGTTTTTTTCCAACCCGTTCGCTGAGTTCTTCTTGAGTAATCTGGCATTCGTCGAGCAGACGCTGATAGCTTAACGAGATTTCTATAGCATCTAAGTCTTCGCGTTGTATGTTTTCAATAAGTGCCAGCTCTAGCATGCGATCGTCGTCCGATTCTCTGATAAATGCAGGAACTTTTTCAAGTCCGGCAAGTTTCGATGCCCTGAACCTGCGTTCACCTGCAATAATCTGATATTTATTCTCGGATACTTTCCGTAAGGTGAGAGGCTGAATAATACCAACTTCTTTAATGGAGTTGGCAAGGTCTTGAAGCGCTTCTTCGTCGAACGTTGTGCGGGGCTGCCATGGATTGGCTTCGATCTTCGATATTTGAATTTCATCGATCGATGTAGCGGCTACATGTTCCTGGTTTACGCTGTCAGCGCCTTCTATCAATGCGTCTAATCCTCGTCCTAATACATTTTTCTTGGCCATACAATATCTGAGTACTTTTCTGATTTTACTAATTAATTCGCTGAAACGGGTATCGTGTTGCGGTCGATAATCTCCTGTGCAAGGTTCAGATGGTTAACAGCTCCTTTCGAGGCAGCATCATACAAAACAATAGGCTTGCCATATCCCTGAGACTCACTGAGTTTTATATTCCTTTGGATTATAGTGTTAAAAACCATATTCTGGAAATGGCGTTTTACTTCTTCGTAAACCTGATTCGATAAATTAAGCCTCGAATCGTACATTGTAAGTAGGAACCCTTCAATTTCAAGTTCAGGATTAAGCTTGTTCTGAATGAGTTTAACGGTATTCAATAGCTTGCCTAATCCTTCGAGGGCAAAATATTCGCATTGAACAGGAATAATTACCGAATCGGCAGCAGTGAGTGCATTAACGGTTATTACCCCCAACGACGGTGAACAATCAATAATTATGAAATCGTATTTTTCCTTTAAGGGAGCAATTACTTCCTTCAAAACTTTTTCCCGGTTGGGCATTTTCAACATTTCTATTTCAGCACCAACCAAATCGATATGCGACGGGATAAGCTCCAGCTTTTCAACTTCTGTTTTGAGAATAGCAGTTTCAGGATCGATGCGGTCGACAATACATTCATATATTGTATTCTCAATCTTTTTCAAGTCGAATCCATAGCCCGAAGTGGCATTGGCCTGTGGATCGGCATCGATGAGCAAAACTTTTTTTTCCAGTATCGCAAGACTGGCTGAAAGGTTAATTGCTGTTGTGGTTTTTCCTACTCCACCTTTCTGATTTGCAATTGCTATTACTTTACCCATTTGTATTTTTTTTGACCTCCCAAAAATAACATTTTAACTTGTATTGACAGCATATATTTTTGAACAACGAAAGTTGTTATTGACTAACTTGTTGCTTTACAGATAAATTCCTTTGAAGTTTATCTTTCTTTAACATTACAGCGGGTCAACATCTATCGCAAACACTACCGAGCCGTTTTGTTCGTAATGTTTCACTTTGTCGATGGCTTGCAAGATGTTGCATTTTATTTGTACCGGTGATTGGCTTTTGCTGATTTTTATCCTTATCATCAACTGGTAATATTGCTGGATTCTGGCCAGAAGCGGGTATTCAGGACCTAGCACAACGATATTTTCTAATTTTTTAAGCTCAAGGGTCAGTTGTTGAGACGCAAGTTGAGCCCGATCTCGGTTTTTATGCTTCACGGTAATATAAACTAGCCGGAAAAATGGAGGATATTGGAATAGTTTTCGTTCGTGTAATGTATTGGAAAATAAATGGTTGAAATCACCGGAAATAACATGCGAAAGAATAGGGTGGGAGGCCTGATACGTTTGAATCACTACTTTTCCCCTGCCTTTTTTACGTCCAGCACGACCGCTTACTTGCAACATAAGTTGAAAAGCCCTTTCGTGCGATCTGAAATCAGGATAATTTAACAGGGCATCGGCATCAATAATTCCGACCACACGAACATTCTCAAAATCGAGGCCTTTTGTAATCATTTGAGTGCCAACAAGAATATTGGTTTTCCCGGTGGAAAATTTATGTAATATCTTTTCGTGAGAATGTTTGCCTTGCGTAGAGTCATGGTCAAGCCGCTCTATGGTTGCATTAGGAAAAAAGATTTTCAATTCATCTTCAATCTTTTCAGTACCAAATCCTTTCGATTGAATATCTGTTGACTGGCATTTTTCGCAGGTATTTGGCAGGCGTACAGTATATCCACAATAATGGCACTGAAGATTATTCTGTAGTTTGTGATAGGTGAGGCTTACATCGCAATGTTTGCACATGGGTATCCACCCGCAGCTTCGGCATTGAATATAAGGAGAAAAACCCCTGCGGTTTTGGAAAATAATAATTTGCTCCTCATTTTTTAGTGCGGCACTAATTTCATTTAATAAGATTGGGGTGAAGAGGGATTTCATCTGCCTTCGTTTTATGGCATCAGAAATGTCGGCGATAACTATTTCGGGCTGAGCAACATCGTAATAGCGCTTATTGATATGAACATACCCATACTTTCCGCTTTGAACATTATAAAAAGTATCGAACGAAGGTGTTGCTGTTCCCATTATGATTTTTGCCCCATGAAAATGTCCCAGCATAACGGCTGAGTCGCGGGCGTTGTATCTCGGCGAAGGGTCGAATTGTTTGTAACTGGTTTCGTTTTCTTCATCGACAATAATAAGTCCCAGGTTCTCGAACGGCAAAAAAATTGAAGACCGGGCCCCCAGTATAAGTTGGCAGTTTGTGTTTTCATCTTTGTCAAAATGCAATACGTTATTCCAAATTTCTACTCGTTCTGCATCGTTAAATTTTGAATGATAAATGCCTGCCTTTTCCCCAAAAACAGCATTTAGCCGATCAATTATTTGCGAAGTGAGTGCAATTTCGGGCAAAAGATATAAAACTTGTTTTCCTGCACGAAGTTGATCTGCAATCATTCGTATATAAATTTCGGTTTTGCCGCTTGCTGTAACCCCATGGAGCAGGACAACATTCTTTGATATAAATTCCTGATAAATAAGGTTCAACGCTTCTTCCTGCGTCTGGCTTAGCTGGGGTAACTTTTGCGTTTGTTGTTGGTGGGCGTTAATGCGCGAAGTTTCTACAGCAACAACTTCAATATATTTTTTGTCGATTAAATTTTTGAGAGTGCCTTCAGAAAAATGACCTTTCAGCATAAATTCTTTCTTAAGGATCATCTCTTTGGGTTGTGATGAAAAATGATGTAACTCATTAATAAGTAGCATCATCATGTTGAGTTGCTTTTTGGCTTTTTTCAGATTTTCAAAAGCTGTATCGAAATCATTTTCATTAACCAGCGTTGGTGATATTTTCAGATAAGGGACCAGTTTAGGCTGATATTTTTCCTCGACTTTTTCTTCAATCCGAATGGCATCTTTTTTCAAGAGTGATTGAATGATGGAATATGCATTTGTCTTTTTTGTCAGCGAGTTGATTTGCTGTATAGTTGCATGTTCTTGACCTTGCAGGAACAGGAAAACCGACTCTTCAATGCCCGAAAGACGTTCATTCTCAATCCAATCGTAGTTTACATGTACCGAGGTGTGGCTTTCTAGTTTTAACCCGGCGGGTAACGCGGCATTCATTACATCGCCAACTGGACAGCAATAATACGCTGCCATCCATTCCCAGAAAGAAAAAGAATGAAGACTAACTACCGGTTCATCATCGAGCAGGGTTTCTGTCTCTTTGGTTTCGTATTCCGGTTTGTTGGTATGAATCCGGATGATAATTGCCGTGTAATACTTGCGGTTTCCAAATTGTACAATGACACGGCAGCCTACTTTTGCTTTATCTGCAATTTTTTCGGAAATCCGGTAAGTAAAGTATTGGTTGAGTGGTACCGGTAATATACAGTCGATATAATAAACAGACTTTTCCATGTGCTAATTTGCACAAATATACGTCTCACTATTTTAAACGCGTTGTTGAGCGCTAATTTTTATTCCCTTTTTTTACGACCATGAAAGCGCCAAAAATAAACATGAGCGCACCGACCCATGCCAATATGCTGAAGTGTTCTGCGGGTATCCATGAAACTTGTTTCCATGAAAGAATGGCCATGATTATGAAGGTGATAATCGGGTTGTTTACAAGTAAGGCACTTACCTTGTTTGCATCGATATACTTAAGCGAAGCATTCATGCACCCATAGGCAACGAGTGTATTCGCGCCAAGAAAAAGTAAAAGCAGCCACCATTCAAATGAAATATTTCCCAGTGTCTCAAAATTGGCTAAGGGCAGGTATAAAATGGTTGGGAGTCCGTATAAAAAAAGGTTAAGCGTTTGCGGCGGATATTTCGTAACCAGTTTTTTTTGCATTACCGCATATACCGACCAAGCAATGGCTCCCAACACGAGCAAGGCAATTCCGGCATTAAATTTCTCAGGCGATGTAAAAACAGCTTTAAGTTGTTCATAGTAAAAAAGAACGAAGCCAACGATTACTACTCCAAAACCCAGCAATTGTTGCTTTCGGATTTTTTCGTGGAAAAAGAAGATCCCAGCCAGGGCAAGCAACACTGGTCCAATTTGAATTACCACCTGAGCAATGCTTGGGCTGGTGAGTTCAACTCCAATCTGGAATCCAATGTAATTGATTGACAAACCAATAGTTGCCAGAATTAGTTGCCATGGAGGCTTTATCAGAATTCTAAACTGTTTTCGATCGGTAATAAGAAACCAAATGGATAGAAAAGAAAAGGCCAAGGCAAATCTTATCCAAACAATTGTAAATGAATCAACAGCCCTCGACGCTACTTTTAAGCCAATGGCCAGTACACCCCAACAAACTACGGTAACCAGCGCAAGTGATAATCCTTTGTTTTCGTTGTTCATAGTTTAGTGACTTCCAATGGTCATAAATATTACACCGGTTATAATTCCAGCCAAGTATAATGCTTTTTTCCTGATGTTGCTTTCTTTAAAAAACAATGCAGCAAAAATGAACGGGATTACGACACCGCTGCGCCTTATTCCCGACAAAATTGAAATAAGTGAATCGGGGTAACTTAACGCAAAAAAATAGAAAAAATCACTCATTGTGAGGAAAATACCTATGCATGGAATAGTCCATCTCCATTTGAATGGAGTAGAACTTTTGCGTTTAGGGTACCAAAGCAGCGTCACAATTATAAGCATGAGAATTAACTGATAAACTCCTGACCAAGCCTGTACTGCAATTCTGTCGATTTCTCGTACCATATATTTATCATACAGGCTACTTGCCGATCCAAGGAGGGTAGCACCAATAATGGCGAAGACCCATCTATTCTTTTTAAAGTCGATGCCTTCGAGCTTGCCTGTTGTCGAAAAAAGATAAAAGAAGGTTAAGGTAATCAGTAAACCAACCCACTGGAGCAGGTTCAGGCTTTCAGAAAAAATGATAAGGGCCCCGAGTAAAGTCCACAGTGGAGCTGTTGCCCGAATCGGAGAAACAATAGTCAATGGCAAATGTTTAATCGCAAAAAAGGCTAATATCCAACTCGAGAGAACCAACGAAGCTTTAAGTACCATTTGGATGTGCTCGGCCAACGTGAGCGTTGGGCAAAAAAAGCCTAAATTCACGAAAAATTCAGGAGTAACCTGTGATCCAACTATTATTGGGATAAAAAAAAGATTGCTTGTTGCTATTGAGATTAACAGGACGGGGAGTACAGCATTATCATTGAGCGATGTTTTCTTAAATATGTCGTAGATACCCAGAAGTACCGCGCTGATAATCCCTATTAAGCCCCACATTTTTTATAGTATTTAATTGCAAATATAAAGGCTGAAACTGGCAATCATAATTTTGCCTGTACTGTTGGTGGGTTCTTTAACGGTAGGTTAAAGTTTATGCATCTTTTTCAACGTAAAGCTGTCCTGATTCTTGTCGGACTACTATAATCTTTTCCCCTTTTTCGATGTACGAATCGTTTGCTTTGGCATCCCAAATATCCCCATCGATAGAAACTTTTCCAGAAGGCCGTAAAATAGTATGGGCAAAACCTTTTTTCCCAACCAGGTCTTTAAGTCTTGTATCAACACTGACAAAACCTTCATCTTTAAGTTGAATGGCGTTTAATGCAAGTTTGCCGAAAGGTCCTTTTCTGGCAGTGAACAACTTTTGCCCAAGCCATAGCGATAATATTAACCCGAAGGTTAGCGAAAGGGTAACTGTTAGCAAAGCAAATAAGGCTGATTTACCGCTAACATGTTCAAAATTAAAACGGTAATTGTTGAGTAAACTTAGTGTAAGCCCAGTGATTGCCAGTACGATACCCGAAATACCTGCTATGCCAAAACCCGGAAATACAAACAATTCGACAACAATTAGAATTAATCCCACAACAAAAACTACAATTTCCCAATTTTCGGCCAAGCCTTCCAGGTAAAGCGGAGCAAAGTAGGCAATAGCAGCTAACCCGGCAATAATAAGCGGAAACCCTATACCCGGGGACTGCATTTCAAAATATATCCCTCCGATAATAGCCATAATGAGAAGGCCGGAAATTAAAGGGCTGGTAAGAAATCCAATGATCTTATCGATTGCTGTTGGTTTGAATTCTTTAATTGTATAGGAGTTGATGTTTGCTTTTTCAAGTAATTGATCAATATTTTCTGTAATACCCTCGCAGAAACCGTATTTTACGGCTTCTAAGGCGGTGAAAGTGATTATTTTACCTGTGTCTTTGATTCCGGCAATATACACATCTTCGTCAACCATGCCTTCAGCAATTATTGGATCGCGAAACCATTTTATAATTGTATCGTTGCCATTTATAATTGTATCGGCACCATGGCTTTGGGCTGTTGATCGCATAATAGAGCGGAAGTATGATTGGTATTTGTCGGGTGCTTTTTCACCGGTTTGATTAACTACTGTTGCAGCGCCAATATTTGCTCCTGGTCTCATATAAATGCTGTCGCAAGCAATTGAAATAAGTGCTCCGGCCGAGGCTGCGTTGTTGTCGATGAACATCCAAACCGGGATTTGGCTGTTCAATATTTTTGTTCGTATGGAATCCGCATCTACAACAGTACCTCCATAAGTATTCATACGGATAAGAATAAGATTGGCATTCAGGCTTTCTGCTTCGGCAAAGGCTTTTTTTGTTTGTCGCCAAACCGAAGGGGCAATATCTTCCATTATATTGAACTGATAAACAACTAATGTTGTATCATTGGCCTTTACAGAATTTAAAGCCAGAATTGTTATTAAAGCCAGAATTATTCTTTTCATTGTAAGCTATTTAGAAGTTAAAGACAGAGAAAAGGAGTAAATTTTAAGGCATCTTACTGTCTCCAATACTAATTATTTCATGCACAACATATTTGCTGTTTCCCCTCCATGGTAACGAGTGAAAATATTCCTTGTAGCGAAGCTCTACAAATCTACCGCTATTCACTTCCAACACTTTGGCAATGCTGTCGTTTTTTACACTGAATTCAAATTCATTGCTTTGGATAGCACCGGGAGTATTGGTTCTTATACCGGTTTGTATTACCCGGCCTTCCCAGGTTTTAAAAACCATCCCTTTGTAAACGATGAAATTGAGATCGCCAGCTTTTACACCTTCTCCGAATACAAAAAAGTACCGGATATAAACAAAAACTGTCAGTGCAATTACAAGAATAATAACGCCGAAGAGTGTAACCTTTTTCATCTTTTTCTTAATTATTTTTTTATAAATGTAGGGAATATCCCGAAGTCAAGCAAATATCGCTTTATTTTCTTCATTTTTTATTGTATGTAAAAAAATTACCGGCATCAGTAAGCAATTTACTGAAATAGCCAAAGAGAATTGAGCCCTATATTGGTGCGTATCCGTCAGCTCAATAGGCTCAACATATAATAATTTTACAACGCTCTTCGTTTTAAATTGAGAGCGTTGTTTTTATGTTGCTATAGTCTTACTTTTGATCGTAATTACAATATTGAATTTCAAATTGCTCAAGTAAACCTCTAAACCTACAATACTATGAAATCGCATGTGTGTTCTTTAGTTATTTTTGGATTGTTTTTCTATCTTACAATTAGCTGTTCTGCTAAAGATGAGCATAATCCAGCAAATGACTCAATGATAATCGACCATCATTGTACCAATATTTTTGCTGTTCCTGTTGAATATATTCAAGCTGCTAAATCGAAGTTGGTAATTGCATACGGGCATACTTCGCATGGAAGTCAGATTATATCGGGTATGGGCTCTCTTGATGATTTTATGCAAAAACATGATTATCAGCCAGGGTTATTTAATTACAATTCAGACGGCGAAAACGGAGCTCTCGAATTACACGATTCTCCCTTTGAAGAGGCTTACGATTTGGGAAATCCT
>Ga0123334_1001033_pt1 | contig 36641 bp, 21 predicted proteins | sample BiotimSIPDNA_FD_89706 | JGI IMG/M metagenome (GOLD analysis project Ga0123334, IMG submission 89706) | Anaerobic biogas reactor microbial communites from Washington, USA - Biogas_R1 time_0 SIP DNA | ecosystem: Engineered > Bioreactor > Anaerobic > Unclassified | place: Washington, USA...
CCGACCTGTCCGACTAGGAACGCACTTTTTTTAGTCGCTTGACTTCCACCGCCGCTTGAGTACGAGCACCCGGGATGCCTGTACCTAAACTGTTGTCATGGCGTCAACTGCTTTTTTTAGGTTAAAAAAGCTATTGTGTGACGATAACGGGATATGTTTCTGTATTGAGTGCAGGGCCGGAACCAAGTCCCGGGGTAAAGATCATCATCGATTCGCGGGTGCTTTCGTCGGCATCGTTGAGCATGAAGTTGAATGAGAATCCTTGTTCTGGATTGACCTTGAGGGCATCGGTTGGCAGGATGCAGGAGTAGGTTGTGGTCTTTGCCGCTTCGTCTCGTTGGATGGTCGGCTTGAGCGCGTTCTTGAGGCTTTGTCCAAGCTTGTCGTCTGTGGGGAACCAGACCCATGACTTTGTTGAGTTGTCATTGTCGAGCGCGAAGCCGAACACCCATGGCGCGATATTGTTGTTGTGCGGTAGGATGGCGACTTGGATGCTGTCGCCTTTCCAGATGGCGTCGTCCTTTTCCGTTGAGTTGTGGATATCGTCCTTGACGACTGCCTTGAGCAGGATGTCATTTCCCGCCTTTGAGATGGTCAACACTGCCGAGAGGTCGTCCTTGCCTTTCCAGAAGAGGTGCCTTGTATTGGGCTCGTTGACCACCGTCGATGTGATTTGCTCATGCTTGTCAAGGATAAATACAGCGGGCGTATCCTTGGTGACGATCGTTACCGGCCTGCAGAGGATTTGTGCCGTTTGCGCGACTGCCTGGTTGATTTGAATGGTGCAATCGAGCGTGAAGTTATCGGTTGTCTTGAAGATCTCGTTGCTTTTTGGAGTCAGCTTGAGTTTTGCGGTTGATCTTTCGTTTGGTTTGAGGCTGAATGTTTGCTTTGTCCAGTCGAGGTTGACTTGATTGGGTTGCTTGAATGCGACGGTGACATCGAGGCTGTTCGTCGTTGGATTGGCGATGCCGATGTTGAGGAAATTGTCTTCGTTTGGCTTGATCAGGCAGAATGCTGGGATGTTGACTATGTCAACATTCATCGTCGGCTGTTCCGCTTGGTTTTTGACCCTGATTGTCTTGCTTCTGTTGTCAAGTGTGATCAGCGCGATTTGCTGGTTGGTGTTGAGCGGGGTTTCGTTGTCGAAGATATCGATGACCGACGCTTCGCCAGTGATGTTTCCAAGCAAAACTGGCAGGGTTTTCCTTCCTGTGATGATGAAGGTCGGGATTAGCCAATCGCCATTTTTTGCCTTGTAGAGGTATGTTCTGAAGTCATTGTTGAGCTTGTAGTCTTTGACGAATTGGGCTTCTTTGAAATGCCTTGCGATCATGTTGTATGTTGCATAGACTTGTTTTGGATAGAAGTCCATCGTGTGCATGCCATAGTGGTGCTCGCTGTCTTTCGGATTGAATCCCTTGTTTCGATTGACATACCAGTTGTAGCCGATTCCTCCATTAGCCCAGCAGTAGAATAGTTTTCTGAAGAGCGTTTCGGCCTGGGCCGTTTCCCCGATGTTGACTGAGGAAACTGCCGTTTCGTTTGACCACCAAGGCTTGTCGATGTCGAGTTCCTTGAAGGCGGCGTTCATCTTGTCGACTTGCGGTGCGTAGCCTGACACCTGTCCGTGTGCGTGGAAGGCGACGACATCGTAGTGTCCCTTGGTATCGACGAGGCTTTGCGTGAAGTACTCTGGATGCGGAGATGATTCCGGGCAAGGGAGCCTGAAAGCCGTGTATCCGCCAGTCAAGGCGATGACATTCGGGTCTGCCGCCTTGGCTGCCTTGTAGTACTCCTTTTGGATTTCGTTGTATGTTTCCATAGGGAAGTTGGCGAATCCAAGCAGATCCGGTTCGTTCCAGCTTTCGATGAACCGAACGCGTCCCTTGAAGTGCGTCATGAATCGGTTGACGTACTTGGCGTATTCCTGGATGTTGGGAGCGAAGTTGTGGGATCGGGTCCATCGTTCGATCGTTGTGAAGGGTTTCCAGTTAGGATCCCGGGCCCAATTCCCGTAGTGGTTTCCAAAGAGGACCTGTGGTTCGAGTCCCTGTTCTTCATAGAGCTTGAAGATGGCTTCGACCCTGGAGAAGTCCGGCACATCATCCTTTTCCCGTTGCGAGGCCCACCACATTGCGCCGCAACGATAGACTTTTGCACCCATCAGCCCGGCGGCGATCGCTTCTTTCTTCTGTTCTTCGAGCGGATATCGCTCCGTGTGTTGCTGAACACCGAAGATGAATCCCTTGGACTTTCCTGGCGTTGGTCCCGCAGGAATCATGTGGCAGTAGGACATTTTCCTGTTCTGGGTTTTGTCTCCGTGCTGGATGGTTGCGTCAAGATAGTAAACCCCGAATTTCTCGGGTCTTGGCAAGGGCAGGCGCCAGGTTTTCCCAGGTGCGACCGTGGTGGCAAATTCCGTTTTGAGGATTTGATTCTTGTATGAATCGGTCAGAATCAGGGTGCCCGTGATGTCATGGGTGTCGGCGTCTGCGGTTGCGACGGTGAAGGCGAGCTTGTCAACGTCCTCGGGCTTGAGCACATGGACCGGACAGTTGGTTTCAACGTTGATGTCCAATGGCGCACGAAGCAACTTGAAGGTGAAGTTGCCGACTGCCAAGTGCCCCTTTTCCTTTGTGTCCTTGAAGCCGAACGCCATTCCGCCCAGTTTCAGCGGCTGGTCGTAGATCTTGTTCAAGTCATCCGACTTGTAGCCGCCTCGAGCCCAGCTATGGGCGACTTTCTTGGTGGTGTCGATTTCGTAGGTCAGGGTTTGCCAGCCTGGCTTGATCGTTTTGTTTGTTGGTTCCAGCTGGATTGCCTCATCGACGCTGTCCGTGACCCTGATGGTTGGGTACCTGTTTTTGATGTCGCTTGGCAGCCAGAGTTCAACTGCAATGGTGCCTTGGTAGAACTGAGGGAGCTTGCATTGTGGCGAAAACCAGAATTCCGACCAGGGCGCCTTGGTTGGATCCCAGTCGATGCGCAATGCCTTTTTGCCTTCTATGGTGACTTCCGTGCATGTTTGCGAGCCGACTTGCTTTGGCGGGAAGCTGACTCTCGGGACATTTTCTCCGGGGATGACTAGGTCGAGAGCGAACGTTGCGCAGGCGAGGAGGAGGGTTGTGATAAAAGCTAATTTACGCATGGTGATTCCTGTATGGTTGATGAACATGAAGTCGTTTTTGTGAGTTACCTAGTATAGCTTGAACTTTTGTGGTTTGCCAATTCTCGATGTCCGCAAGATCAAAAAGTGAATCTAGGGTGGGGGTATATATTTGACGCAACTGTTTTCTGGGTGACACTAAATATAAGGGCGGAATTATTGAAAAGCTCCAGAGTCATCCCATAGGCTTCAAAAATCAGGCATATTCAGCCTGATTTCGTACTTATGCAGGCCGTTTTTCTCAAAAAACCATTTTTGATTTTTTGGCCTTTGCTACTTAACCGAAATTCGGCATCATTTCCCGTTTCAGAATGCCCCGGTTGTGCTGTCCGATGACTTTTCCGCCCGCTGTCCCATGGCTTTTCCACCTGTTGGCGACAAGCTGGATGGTCGTGGAATCGACGGCGTTTATGGTTCTCTTGAAACGCCTGGGCACGCAGGCGTAGCCTTTCCCGCCGGGACGGCTTCGGAATCCAAATTGCGGATGCGCCTCCTCAAGCCGGGCCTTGACCTCCCGGAAGAGCTCCTCCGCCATGCCGGCGCTGCGGACCTTGTTGGCATGGGAAAGGCCGTTGAGGCTCGGAGAGGTGTTTCCGCGCAGGGTGGACAGGGTGCCGCAGATGTCGTTCAGGCTGATCGAATAAGCCAGCTGGGCATACATGAGCGCGACCACATGGCTGGTGGGGCTGAACGTGCGGGCCTTTTTGTCGACCCCGTGCTTCCTTGCCAGCCTTGGAATCAAGTTTCTCGGAACGAGCTGGAAAAACTGCCTGATGACGGTAAATTGACTTCCTGGCGGATTCATGCTGCCTCCTTTGTTTTAAGCCTACCAATAAGATAGCATGGATTCGCTTTTTTGTGTCAGAAACTAAAGAACTGTTGCTTTCCTATGGGATGGCTGTGAATGAAAAAATAAAATTGTCTTCAAAATGCGGAAATTGATAATGAAAATACTTATTCTCCCACTTCTTGGGGTGATTATATGCTCATGTGATAAAAGGAGCATTGAAACGAATGCCATCTACGGGAAATGGATTCCCGTAGATGGAAATTCTACTTCAAAATGCATTTACTTACTTGAAGATGGGACTGCTGAATTCTTTGATTGTAACTGGAAAGATATTGGACAGTATTCAGGGATTCACCCAATGCCCAACACATGCATATGGTCAATGGAAAGTGAATATGAAAATCCAGGAGGCATTTTGTTTATGCATGGGAAAGCAATCCATTTTGTTTATGAGAAGAATGGTTTTTGTTTTGCAACTGGTTGGTTTAGATGGAATGATGATAGATTAACTCTTTTATTTTGTGGAGGAGATCCAGATGATTATGAACTTATTGAATATATAAAATCCCCTCCTATGCTAACAAAGGCTTCTTCCCAAAAGTTAGCCGTGCAGTTGAATAATTCTACTGGCACTTTCAATATGCATAGCCAAACATTTATAATTACGAATTTAAGTAATACTATGATAAATATCTTTTGTGCAAGGAGTTCATACGATGACATAGTAATATCTTTTCAACCGTGTACACTTGCACCTGGAAAAGATACTTCTGTGAATGTGAGTTTTATAGAAACCAAACTATCTGGTTTATTTAGAAGAACTATCTACTTGGAAACCGACGCACCAGGCCAGGAATTTTTGAAGGTAAACGTATCTGGCATAGCAGTGCCTAGTGCTAATGTTCATCCAGAGTTCAAATGACTGTCCATCGACATCTAGTACAAATTTACACATCTGGCTTAAATAATCATCCAGAACTCAAATGACTGTCTTTCGAACAATATGCGTATTCGCGTGCCTTACGACTACGGCAATCCTTGCACAGGGACTATCCGTTTCGTCTTTTTCTGCCACACTGGGAGAGTTTCCATCTTGGGAGTCTCCAAAAGGCACGTTTACGATAAAAAACACTCTGGAACAACCTGCGAATCTGCTCCGTGTGCGTTCTTCATGTTCTTGTGCCATTGTTGATTTCACGCCATGCACTCTAGCCCCGGGCCAGGATACCTCCGTGTCTGTCAGCATTCCCAAAAACACCCTTTCCGGCAAGTTCTCCAAGACGGTTTATGTCGAGACCGACGCGCCGGGGCAGGAGTTCCTGAAGCTAACCGTCTCCGGCACGGCCGTCCCAGCCGTGGAAGTTCAGCCAAAAAGCGAAGTTTATCTCGGACGGCTTGAAGCTGGAAAGGCGCGGAGTTTCTCGTTCCGGCTCGTGCCAGCAAGTCCCGACATGTCGCTAAAACTTCTTCCAGCAGATGAGGGGGAGGGGCTGGCGGACGCCACCCTTCTGCGCAACGACGACACCACTTTCACAATGAAACTGAATTTCACTCCTGACGCATCCCGTCGATACGTGGCTATAAGGCGAAGAATAGCCATAGAGTGGAAACATGACATTCCACCTCTGACACTGGCCATCATGTTCTCGACGGTGAAGAACGCCAAACAATAACTAGGGAGAATACTATGCAGCATAGATATTTCAGCACCATTTTCTGTTTTTCTCTCAAAGGGCAGGTTTCTGTCATTGCCCTGCTGTTGTTTGCCCTTGTGCAATGTGTCCTCGCCGGTTCCGCGAACACCCCGTCAGTCAGGGGAAGGCGGCTCGTGTGGCAAGCCAGACGTGGAGACGGAGAGCAAGATCATCGCCGCCATCAAGAGCCTCTCGGTGACGGTGCCCGACTCGTCGAACTGCGGCGGCCCGCGGTCGCTTGCGGCTCATTTTTACGGCCGTTGTTGACAAGACAGGACAAGATTGCGATTTGCAAAAGCTCCAGTCTTTTGTAGCGCCTTTGCAAGGCGCATCAATCTGGGGGGCATCACACCCCAAGCTAAAGCATGGGGTTAAGCATAGTTAGGCGCCTACGGCGCAAACTTTTGAATCTTCTTGTGGCATTCATATGTCCCATGCAATGCCCTAGTATGATTGGGTATATGCCCATGGATATGCACTATATGTGAAGACTGTTGCGTCAAGCTGATATCCCCCTCGTAGTTTTTGAAAGATGGCTTTGGGTTGTCTTGTCGGAGTTGATTTTCGTGTCTGTTTTGCTTGACAATACCTCAATGGAAGCCATATTAAAAGGCATTGTCAAAAAGGGGCTCATAGCTCAGTCGGTTAGAGCTGACGACTCATAATCGTCCGGTCGCTGGTTCAAGTCCAGCTGGGCCCACCAAGATATGAAGCCGCACAATCCGGAGCTGGGTTGTGCGGCTTTTGTGTTTTGTCTACCTTAACAAAAAATACTGATATCAATCGATTGTTGCCTTGACGATGATGAAGTCATGTGGCTTGATGTTGAGGTGGAGCGTTCCGTCTTTGCATTCGATCGGTTGATTTGTCTCTGCGTTTATGGCATTGAGGAATCGATGTTTTTTGAACGTTGCTGTGGCGTTTGGGGTGTCGGTTCCATAGTTTGCGAAGATGATGAGAAGGTTGTTGCTTTTCCGGTATGCGACTGAGAGGATGTTCTTGTTGTCGATGTCAAGCGGGTAGTCATTTTGCCAATAGTTGTGCGCGATGCAGTCGTCTGCCCAGGGTTCGAAGTCGGCGATGATGCCAAGTGTTTTTTGGATTGTTTTTGCGTCTGATCCTCGTTGGGCAGTTGGTTTGACCTCATGGGGGAGCAGGGTTGTGAGCATGGTTCTTGTGACCCAGGTACGGTTTTCCTTGGCGTCGTTGATGCCGTCAAGTACGGTTGGGAAGAAGCCTCCTTGCCTTCCGTGGCAGACTGTCCTGATGTAGTCTGGCGTGAAGCGTTCCTGGAAGTCGTTTGCTCCGTACTTCCATTCCATGCCCATCGAGTTTGTGGCGAAGGAGAGCGTTGGGAGTACGTTTGTGTTGGTATGGTGCACGGTGATCCATGGGTTTGGGAGTCCTCTTTCGACCATCAAGGTGAGTTGCCTCTTGGTATATTCCCTGATTCTCCACAATCCGAAGGAGGGGTGGATTTTCCCTGTGCTTTCATCGACGTACGCGTTGTTCGTCGCCCAATTAAATGTCGCCTTGAAGAAGACATTGTCGTTGTAGATTCCATTGAACCCAATTTCCAGCATTTTGTCAAGGTAGAAAATGGCGTAGTCTGCGTACGAGTCATAGACGTGGTATCCGTTTTTCCATTCGTCTTTCATGACATGGAATTCCGGGAGTGCGTGTGCCGAGTCTGCGTTGCAGGTATAGGGGTAGATCGTTGCCTTCTCCTTGACGTGATGGAGTGATTGTGCGATTCTGAATCCCGCTCTGGCATGGTTGATTGCGTATTGCTTGCGAGAGTCGCCCTTGGGCAGGAATGGGAATTGTTCCGGTGGCTGCTCGAGGAGTTTTTCCACCCATTGATTGAGGTAATTGTCATCGACCTTTCCTGTATTGAGCGCTTCGATTAGTCTTTCGAGATAGTTGAAGTCCTTGAAAGCCGGGTATCTGCTTCCCCAGCTTGAGTATGCTCCCCAGTAGGGTGGCGAGTAGAGGCATCTTGAGATTCTGGTTCCCTTTGTCGTGAACTGGTCGTTCCATCCTCTCCATCCTTTCGGCATGGGCTTGACTGGCGACGCCATCAGGGCGAAGGTGATCAGGCGTGGTTTTCCGGCTTTCCTCGGTTCATTGAAGAAATTAATGCGCAGTATGATATCGCCATTGTCTTTTCGATGGTATTCGATTGCGTCCCTGTCCGGCGAGATGATCCAGTTCTTGTCCCAATCTGCCGCGAAAGCGACTCCTCTTTGGTCGTCGCCGAGCCATGCGTATGGGATGAAGTTGCTGATGTTGGTTTGCTGGAGCGAACGGCTTCCCCAGACGAGTCCGTTGCCCTCGGGGATGAAGCCACCCGGGTTGGATCTCAGCCCTTCGCCTACGGGATGGTAGAGGATCGCGATGTCCTTCTTGAGGACGATGTCAAGATAGAACCTGTCCGGGGGATTGTCAGTGGGCTTGAGCGTCAAGTCGTATCTGATCAGTCCATCTTGCTCGAGTTCGCCGGTCAGGTCGATGTCCAGGCAAGGCGATGTCAGGGACGATGTGAATTGCTGCGAAATGCCATCCGATGGAAGGTATTGGACGGGAGTCGTGGTCCAAGGGATCGACTTTCCATTTTTTGTTGCGACGAGTTCGATAGGTTCTGCCAGGATTGGCGTGTCGAGCGAGGTGATTTGCCTTGGGAAGCCCCCTGGCTGCAGGTGGTATTTCCTGAGGATGCAGGAGAGGTCGTCCCCTTGGCGTTCGATCTTGGTGAAGGGGGGTAGGATTCGGCGTGATTTGCCCAGGTCGTTTCCAAGCCATTCGAATTGCTCTGTTTGGATCTGGCGCTTTAGCAGGGTTGCATTTGATTTGGCGTTCAGCAGGCTGAGTTCGTAAGTGCCGTCTGCGAGTGGCTTGCTGGGCTTGATGATTTTGTGTAGGACTGCGATGGTTCCATTGTCGGTTTCCAGTTTTGTTCCTTCGTCCATGTTGACCTGGAATGTTTCGACTTCGTTGCCCTGATTGTCGATGATCTTGAGGGTTAGGTGCTTGTTTTGTTCGTCTTCGAAGTCTGCATTGATATCCAGTACGATGGAGTTTATGGACTGGTACCAAAGAATGTCGCCGCTGACTGGCGAATCGCCTTGGGCGAGGACTTTGATCTCTGAATCTGTTAGGGTTCGTTGGTAAACTGCGAGATTGGCGACTGAGAAATCCCTTTGATCAGAGTTTCCCATCAGGATGTTTCCAAGGTTTTCGGAGTCGATTTGTATTCCATGGGTTTGTTCGCCGACTTTGAGGCCATCCATGTAGAGTTCATATTGTTTTTCATTGAAGTTGATCGCGAAGTGTGTCCATTCTCCGAGTTTTGGCAGTCGATGGATGACGAGGTTTTGTTGCTTATGTCCTTTGAACGAATGTGCGCCGAGGATGAGGTATCCACCTTTTTGTTCCTGCAGGAAGATATATCCTGAAGGTTTGAATTCGCTTGAGATGAATCTCCTGTAGTTTTTTGAGTTTTTCGCTTCTGTCCTGACCCAGAAGCTTACGCTTCCCGGGATTTGGAATTTTGCGTTGTTGAAAGCGAGCGTACCTGTCGTGAGCTTGAGAGCTTTTGTGTCTTTAGTTCTTCCTGTAGTTGGTTCGTATGTTCCTTTTGGATTGAATAGGATGGAGATGTCGTCATTGGCGGCGAAATCCGGTTTAGTTTCCAAGGGTTTGTTGAATGAGTGCTCGAGTATGGCGAAGGATTCGAGATTGAACCAGATCCTGTCGCTCTTTGGCTTCCAGTTGATTGTTCTGTTCCAGATTTGCTTTCCCTGCTGGTCTAGGACGTTGAGTTTTGCGTTGAACGATGAGTCGATCGGAAGCTTTGACGTGATGTCGCAATTATCATTTGCATTGAGCGGCAGGTCGATTTCCGTTGTTGCGTTGTCTGCCGTGATTGTTCCTTGGAGCTTGCAGGGGGTATTGGAGTTGTTGACGAAGGTTCCTGGGAACCTGATTTCGCTGTAGAGTTGCTGGATTGCCGGCGCATTGGAATTGAATTGGAATGTCGAGTATGACTTGTGGTCCATGAAGCCATTGACGTCAGTCATTGGCGCCTGGTATCCCGGTTGCGTGCGGAAGTTTCTGACCAGGAGGATTTTCCATTGGTCGTCGCTGATGGAATCGAATCCGAAATCCGATGCATTGAATCTGAGTTCTGCATGCCAATTGCCGTCGGTAATTGTGTGTTTGGCGAGGAGGCTGTTTTTCCATGGTTTTGCCGGCAATCCGTAGCCGGGATCATGGTGGTTTGCGAATGTTTTGCCGATGGAGTTGGTGATGAACTGGAAGTATCCGAATTTGTGTTGTTCGATGGTTCGGTTTTGGGTTGGTGGCTGGAACCAGACTTCAAGCGAGTCGTCGAGGACTGGATTTTCGTTTTCCCGTGGAGACGCCTTGAGTTTTCCTCGCGGCGGAGCCTCTGCGATGACGGCGAGATAGAGGTGGTTTTTGTCAAAGGCGAGATAGACGGTTGTTTTCCTATGGTCGAGCCGGGTGGGATTGGCACCTGAAATGGCAAGTGCCTCGTTCCATTCCGCTGGGTTCAAAACACCGTCGATCCGAGGTGGATTTTTAATAAAGGGCACGGTGAAGTTGGCTGCTTGGATTGAGCAGGCGAGTAAAATGAGTGAGAGGATTGGTTTCATAATTGATTCTGTGGTGTTTTTGAGGAAAAAGTTTTTTACGGCGAAGGCGGAGTGCTTGGATAGCGGACACTAGCCCTAGCGGGACGTGAACAACTACCTTGGATTCGTGGTTCTCATAATCTAAATGCGCTTTTGGTTACATCAACTGGATATCCACATGACTTTATAGAAGACAACACGTAGAAAGACTATATTATCAACCGACTGATGGAATATGGAAATTGCCGTGATTTTAGTAGATGACAAGGAGGTCAGGTGATGGGCTGGAAGCTGTGCGCGATTTTGTCGGCGGTCTTTGCGTCGTTGACGGCATTGTTTGCCAAGATTGGAGTCCGTGAAATCAATTCCAACCTGGCGACGGCAATCCGTGTGACCGTAATCTTGGTTTTTGCCTGGGGAATCGCCTTTGGAACCGGCGTGGTGGGCGAGATACGTACCACCTCGACGAAGACCTGGGTTTTTCTGGTCCTGTCAGGCATTGCGACTGGCTTGTCCTGGCTGTTTTATTTCCGTGCCTTGCAGTTGGGCGAGGCCTCGAAGGTCGCTCCCCTGGACAAGCTCAGCGTCCCCTTGACCATCATCCTGTCCTTTTTGATCCTAGGCGAAGCCGTGACTTGGCAAGGCATCGTGGGAGGACTATTGATTACCGCAGGCGTGTTGGTGCTGTTGATATAGCGCCTTAACTCCCTGAAAAAGCCAATAGGTGAAAATCGTTTTCACAGGTTGATATTTTAACCTAAAAAAAGCAGTTGAAGCTGGATTTTACTCCTAATTAGATGATTATCAAATAGTTAGAAAGTTTATTCATTTCACCATGTTGGTGAATTGAAATGCGTTGGTCTTCTGTAGCGCCTTTACAAGGCGCCCGGCATGGGGGGCATCCTATCCCCAGGCTTCAGCCTGGGGAGGGAAAACCGCCAGGAGACCGTGCCTTGTAAAGGCACTACAATCATAAGGCGTCAACTGCTTTTTTTAGGTTTAAGGCATGTCACATGCGTTTCGAGTACGAAGTCGTGTAAAAGTCTTCGTGCCGTGGCAATGACTTTATGTCAAAACTTGTATGCGATTTGTCTTCGTTCTGCGAGGTAGAGCTGGTAGGGGTCTCCGAATGCTGGGCCGACGGAGAGCCACCAGGATCTCTTTCGTTCGTTGAGGTCGAGTTCCGCGAAGGCGAACCCATGTTTCTGCGTTGTTTGGTCAAGCCAAACCCCGTCTCTGTCGATGATGGCCGAAGGCACTTTCGGGTCTGCGACTGAGACGACCATCGGCAGGCTGTTGTCGATGCATCGTGCCGACCATGTTTTGGACCAATGTGATTCCTTTGCGTCTCCCGCTAGTGGGAAGGCGAGGAAATCGGCTCCGTTAAGCCGTTGCATTCGCGCTGATTCCAGGAACCAATTGTCCCAGCAGATTGAGATTCCCACGTTTGCGAAATCCAGTTTGATGATGTTGAATTCTTTTCCGGGGATGATTCCTGATGTTTGCTCGCCGACTGTAAGGTGGACTTTCCTGAATATCCCGGCGAGATTTCCTGTCCTGTTGACGACGAAAGCCGTGCAGTGCAGGGTATTGTCCTGTTCTCTTTCAATGACACTTGCGCAGATATTCGTACTGTATTTTACGGCATAGTGCTTGCAGAGGTTGAAAGTAGGACCGTCCTGTATGGGTTCCGACCGTTGGAAAGACGTTCCCGGCACACCTCTGCTGGGATGTGTTTCTGGGAGGAGGATGAAATCCAGGCTTGGGACATTTTGGCAGAGGTTTTTGATTCCGGCCTCCATGTCGGCCCTGTTGCTTTCGAAGGTTGAGTTTGCTGGAGGGTAGTAAAGGTTGACTGCTGCGAGCCTTGCGATTTTTGGTGATACTGGGTTGGTTTCGGCGATTTCGAGGTTGTTGAATGTTGCGGTTCCTCGTTGCCACTTGTGCATGCACCAGATGATGGCGTGGGTGCACTTTTCAGGTGCCTGGAAGACTTGCTCGAAATGGCGTTGGGTAGGAGTTAGGTCCTTGAAAAAGACATAGTCTCGTTGCACCATGGTCGCGTCTGAATCCGTTGTGCTCCATGTGACGATGATCGTTGCATTGTTGCAAGAGCATTCGGGAACGATGGCATCGCAGGCGATCCTGTAGGATTTGCCTGGTATGACGCTGAAGACCTTTTCAAGGTGGCCCACTGCTTTTTCGCTGTCGAACGTGATTCCCAGGGAGTTGTTGCCTTGATGAAAATGCGGTTTTGGAGCATGTTCCGGATAGTGAGTTGTCCAGGTCATCTTGAAGTCCTCTTGGCTAAAATGTGATGGAACGAGAAGATGTTAATGGAATACTGTATATGCTGCATGATGGCAAATCCATTTTCATGGTTTTTATTTCACGTAAAAACAAAGCGAAAATCGACGGTTCCGTACTCAAATGGCATGTGACATGCCTGTTTCTGACTGGTTTGGAGAAAAAGGTTTTTTGTTTCGACGAGCAAAGGCATGTATGGTTCGCGAATGTGTTTTCCGTGGAATAGTTGCACATGCGCGAATTGGGATTTGTGTGATTGGTGCTATATTATTTGTTTCGGGTAGCAAGTGCTCGAGAGGGTTTGAGAAGGACATTGTCGAGAATAGTATTTGTCGTCGTAATATGAACTTGATTAAGGAGTGGAATCATGCGAAAAATTGCGTTGCTTTTAGTATCGATGCTGTCATTTGTTGCTTTGGGTGCCGGCTGGGAAGTCGGGATGAAGATCAATGGTGATTGCCTGATTACCAAGGATGGCGTTACTGTAGGCGAGATCAAGGGGTGCGTATTTCGTCCGGTTTGGCGCGCCCAGGGATTTACTGGGTTCTACGGCAAGCAACAGGACGATGGGATTGTGACTGTCGAGAACCGCAGTGACAATGATGCTGAAGGGGTGTTGGCGCTGCGTATTGCGTATCGTCAGGAAGGGGCGAAGACTTTGGTATTGGAGTATTCCTTTACGCCGTCTCATGATATGCGTGCCCATTCCATCAATGCGAACGTGACCTTGAGCGCTGAGTTTTTGGGCGGGAAGGCGTACAAGATGGCCGATGGGACGGGCGGGATATTTCCCGTTTCGTACGAAGACAAGACCCATATTGCCCGTACGCAGACCGAATCTTTGTCGATTGAAAGCACATTGGGTACGTTTCAATTGCGCACCGAGCCGACGAATACGGTGTTGATTCAGGACAACAGGACTTGGAAGAACGAGATATTCGAGTTCCGGATGAGCTGCAAGCCTGATAACGAGCAGATATCCGGCGAAAACGTGTACGACTGGAAGGGCGGGAAGACGTATAAGGTGTCGGTGTCCCTTGAGTTTCCCGAGGCGTTTGCCTTTGAGCGCGACAAGCCAGTTGTGATGGCTGCTGACGATACCTGGATTCCGTTGACGCATATCTTGGAGATCGAGGCAGGTTCGGCATTGGATTTCACGGATGTGGTGAAGCTGGATGCTCCCGCAGGCAAGCATGGCTGGACGAAGGCGGTCGGCCAAAACTTCGAGTTTTCGGGGTTGCCCGGTCGAGTCCAGCGTTTTTACGGTGTGAATTTCTGCATGGGCGCCCACATTCTGACGAAGGAAGAGTGCGATCGTGTTGCCGATCGCCTTGCCCGATTTGGATACAACACGGTGCGTTTCCACCATCATGAAAATCCAATCATCGCACAAAAGGCGACAGATTCCAGCGACCTGGATCCCAAGCGCCTCGATGCGATTGACTACTTGTTCGCGGCGTTGAAGAAGCGAGGCATCTACATTACGACAGACGTGTATGTGTCGAGGAATGTGCGCGCCTCCGAGATATATCCCGGCGAGGAAGGGATGATCGAGATGGACGAGTTCAAGCAATTGTGCGCGATCAACGCCAATGCGATGGCGAGCTGGAAGCGTTTTGCAAAGGCGTACTTGGGGCATAAGAACCCGTACACCGGCATGACGCTTGCGGAAGATCCGGCGCTGAACCTGATCTGCATGGTCAACGAAGGCGTGATCGGTAGCGTCGCGGGAACGGCATACCGTGATCGTTGCGAGGCGCAGTGGGTTGCCGCATGGAATGCTTGGCTGGCAAAGGAATATCCTACGGCCGAGGAACGGCAGGAGAAGCTGGGAATAACCGAGTATCCGGTGAAGGCATTGCCATCAAGCAGCAAGCCGGAACAGTGGACGGCGTATTCGAGATTCAGGTTTGACACGCACCAGGCAATGTACAAGGAAATGACCAGGTTCCTGCGCGAGGAACTGAAGTCCGGCGCGTTGTTTTCAGACATGAACAATTCCGGTCGCCAGCTGTGGGCGGCATCGACCCGTGGCACCTTTGACTATGTTGACGATCACTTCTACATCGACCATCCCCGCTTTTTGGTAAAGGCGTGGCGCTTGCCTTCAACCAGCCCGAACAAGAGCGTGATCAAGACGGGGGTGATCGGCGGATCGAATTGTGCCTACATCCGCCATTTGGACCGTCCATTTACAATTACGGAATGGAACTACTGCGGACCGGGACCGTACCGAGGCATTGGAGGGATAGCGACGGGATGCCTGGCGGCGTTGCAGAACTGGGCAGGATTGTGGCGCTTCTCGTACAGCCATTCGCCTGATATGTTCAGCGCGAAGCGGGCGGCAAGCTATTTCGATGTGGTCGCAGACCCCTTTGCGCAGTTGACAGATCGTGCGACGATATGCCTGTTCCTGCGTGGGGACATAGGCGAGGCGACGAAGACGGTGGCGATGACCTTGGATCGCGGATGGGTTGACAACAAGGACGCGGTCGAGCACAATATGTGGATGAAGACAGATGGCTTTAGCTTGACGACGAAGGTCGGCACCTATGTCGGTCCAAAGGGTTCCCGTGTTCCCGCCGATGTTAGTTTCGGGATGAGTCCTGACGCTCCCCAGGCGAAGGTCCACGAGGCATACCAGGGTGATTTCAATACGATAGAAGGCGCCCGCCGCTACGAAGCAGTCATCAAGGAGCAGGGCTTGTTGCCGAAGGACAACAGGACCGATTTGGAGCGGAAGATATTCCAGACTCCGAACAAGCAATTCCTGATGGATGGCGAGGAGAATTTGATGGTTTTGGATACTCCGATGACTGCTGGCGGGTTTGCTGAAGTCGGCAAGACGATATCGACCGGCATTGGGGAGTTTGCGGTTGAGGGCGCTGATGCGACGGTATGGGTGTCGAGCGTGACGTCCGAGCCGATCCGCAGCAGCCGTCGCTTGCTCTTGAATCACGTGACCGAGCTTCACAACACCGGCCAGGAGTATGGCGAGCGTGCGCGTTCGACTGTGCTTCGCTGGGGCGGCACGCCGCATTTGATGAAAGCTGGTTCGGTGAAGGTGCGCTTGGACGTTGAGAAGCCGAATGAGTTGACGGTCTATCGTCTTGACATGGGTGGCAAGCGTTTGGGCAAGGTTGAAACTCGTCTGGAAGGCGGAAAGCTGGCGTTCGAGCTGAACGTGAAGTCGGCCGATGGCGCACAGATGCTCTATGAATTGATCCGATGAATGGATGGTTGCGAAAAATCGTGGAGCGTACAAAGAGAATTACATCGTTATTGCTGTTGTTTTTGTCCGTGGCTTGCCTGGCGTCTCCTGAATGCTTTGACTTGATGAAGTTGGATTACGGCGATGAGCTTGCCCCTCCGCCTGTGGCAGGCGATTGCTTTCCGAATTTGCCCAAGGAGTACAAGGAAGGCTTTGCCGTTGGTGGCTGGGACTACATCAAGGACACGCTTCACACACGTCATGTCGATGAGAATCCCTTTCCGTTGACAGAACTGTTTTTGGTTTTGCCACGAGGAGAATACGGAATGGCTTGCCTGAAGGTCAATGCCAACAGGGACCTGCGGAATTTTGACGTTCGTCTGGACGGTTTGCGCGGCGAAGCGGGCGACATCGGCCTTGAGAATGTAAGGATTGCGCGTGTTGCCCAATCGACTTACTACTACCAGGGCGACTTTTTGGTTGAAGCGCGCCAGGCAACGGTAAGTTCGGGGGCGCTGTTCGGGGTTGCTTTGCTGGTGAACGTTCCGCCTGGAACCAAGGCGGGATACTACAACGGCCGCTTGGTGTTGTCTGCTGACGGGGTGTCCCGTCATGTTGACGTGGTGGTCTGCGTGCCTGCAGTTGATTTCCCGGAGTGTTCGATCCCGCTGGGATTCTATATGCCTTACTTCGCCTCCGACCAGGGAGGACGAGAGGGACGATGGGCTGCCAAGGACTACAAGATGGATTCCCAGAAGACATACTTCAAATTCCTGAAGACACGAGGAATGAACTCGCCGACGATCTTCCACTACAGACCTGAATTCAAGGCCGATAATAGCAAGGAAATCGATTTTTCCACGCTGGACAGGCTTGTCTCGCTGATTACAGGGGCAGGAGGTTGCAAAGGGTTGTTTTTGGACTTGCGTTTTTTGGCGAGTACAGCGAAGGATTTTGCGAAGATGCCCGCATACCAGGAAGCCGGGCTTGACGACATCGCCATCTATCGCGACTTTGTTGCGCAACTGTGCAAGCATTCCGAGGCAAAGAAGTACCCGCCCTGCTACTTCATGTCCGAAGAGGAAGTGGCGTACCATTCTGACAAGCGTCAGACATTCTTGCGTTTCGGCCCCCATCTGCGCGAGGTGGCGGGGGAAGACAGGATGATCTTGCTTGACAATCCGACGGCAGCCCAGATCGACCAGGGAATCGATTTCGGGCATTCGATGCGTTACAAAAGGCGCCAATACAATACCTGGACAGACAAGGGATTGGCGCAGACTGCGGCGGTGGGCGACGAGGTCTGGAGCTATAACTTCGGCTTCAGGCGCCCTTCGTACGGAATATTGCTTCATCGCTTGAACAGCCAGGGGCACCACCAATGGGCGGACGTTTGGGGAAAGCCTTGGACCTCGACGGTGGCGAGACCGGACGGTGTGGTGTCGTCAATTCGCATCGAATCATGTCACGAAGGCATGGTTGACTACAGGATCTTGAGTGGTTTGCGCCAGCAGAATGCCGATTTGTTGTCGTCTTTGATTGGTGATTTGCCTGTCGTGAATGCCCAGTATCATCATGCGATTGATGCCCGTGGCCTATCCTGGGTCGATATGGTCCGTTGGCGGGCGGTATTGGCTCAGGACAAGAGTGGAATCATAGGAAAGCGTGTGATCGGTGGCGAGCCGATGTTGCGGGTCATGGAGAATCATCAGGCAGTAGTTGAAACCCAGGCGGATTTGGCGATTCGTGCATTGTTGGTTGCTGACGATGTTGAGCGGGTGCCCACATGGGACGAGAAGCGATGCCTGGAAAGCAATGGGACGGGTCCGTTGCGCTATATGCTGGCCAAGGAACGTCGCAATCGCGAAGTGAGTTCGAGCGACGAGGAGTTCAAGCGGATCAACCAGCCCAGCTATGCAGGCGCCTGGGTGTGCTACAACAACGTGGGCATCAATATCATCGCCAACCAAAACCATACGGTGCTGGGCAAGGCGCAACTCCTTGACAACGATGCGAACTTGTGGACAGAAGACAGCATGGAATTCTTCTTCCGATTGCCTGACGGAACCATGTATCAACTGATCGTGAATTCCAGCGACCGAAAGACATGGCTGAAGTTGGGGCAAGTCCTGGAATCCTCGATGATCAATGTGCTGTCACGTGCCAAGGGCGACCACGGATACGTGCAGGACATCATGATTCCATGGTCGGCGTTCGGCATGGAAGGCAAGCCGAAGGAAGGGGAGGCATGGACGTTCAATGTCGGTCGCCAATTCCATTCATGGGGTCAGACGATGTGCTGGGCCCGAGTTGAAGAATCATTTTTGGAACATGAGAAGTGGGGTAGGCTGGTGTTTTCCGGAAGCGGGTCTCTTTACCTGAAAAATGTCCGTCCCGGTCATCTTTACGAAGGTTTGAACTCATTGGAAGGAACGTTGGGAAAGGCGGTTGACGGTTGGCTTCGCTTGCGCGACGGCCGCGGTGCGGTCTTGGGCGAGAAGCGGCTTCAGGCGGGTACGACTGATTTTGTCCTTGAGGCGACAGTGTCGTCGTCATCGGCACCATGCGTCTTGTCCGTCGAGGGCATTAATGGTACTGTGCATGATAGGAGCGGCTTGCCGATTCAGGTACATGCCGGTGCGTTTCGTTCGTATCCGCAGTCGGTTTCTTGCTTGTCCGGCGATGTTGTCAGTTCGATTGTTGATTTGAACGTATCTCCCGCAGTGCTCAAGCGCGATGGCTTCGACTTGCGTTTGCTCGACTCGTCAGGGGTTGAGGTTCATCGATTCACGGATGTTTCTGTTCCCGGCACGTCATTCAAGTTGTGGTTAAAGACGAGTGGCTTGGGCGCTGGGAAGTATCGTTTGCGTGGCAAAGTTGGAAAACGCGAGTCCGATCTCGAGCTAGTTGTTTATCCGAGGTGATTGAAATGAAATTTAACTTATCAGTTTGCTTGCTGTTTTTGAGCCTGTATGGATTGTCGCAGGCATTGCCTGTTCGTCCTTGGAGCGAGTTGCGCCTTCAGCGATCTGAGGACGAGATCGCTTATCATGTGCTTGACAATGAGGGGATGGATGTCTTTTCAGTTCATGCTGAACCTAGGGAGTTGGGAAAGCATCTGCTTGTTGAATTGGCAGGCGACCATGTGCAGATCGACAATCGAGCGGCGTTCGAGAATGGTGCTCGGAAGACCAACACGAATTTCAGGGGCTTGGATCTGGAGGCGATGCGCGGCAAGGAATACCAGTTTACGCTGGATGTGGACGGCACGCCGGGCGTCAAGATGGACCTCTACTTCGAAGGACGTACGAAAACCCGAAGCCACTACTACAAATTCACGACGATTACACTTAGGGGGAAACGAAGGACCTATAGCTTTGCGGAGGAAATTCCAGAGGATGCGCTGTCGATGCATCTTCGCTTCGATTTCCTGGGAGCCGGCGTTTTCAAGATGTATGGAGCGACTGTTGGACCCGCCCAGGCAGAACCCGAGATTCCGAAAGTCAAGCCGGAAGTCCTGTTCCATGCCTCATTTGATGGGACGCTAAAGGCGACGACCGCTCGCGGTAACCCAGAGCCCGTCGTTGCCGAGGAGATATCCTACGACAACGGGGTGTTTGGAAAGGCGGTCAAGCTGATGAAGGCGGACAAGTCGTCGCTTGCGTACGAACTCAAGGATAATGTCGATCCTGTTCGCGGGACGATATCGTTGTGGTACAAGCCACTTTGGCGTCCGGGCAAGGCTCGGGACTACAACGCCTGGAGGAATTTGTTCGGCTTCGAGCGCAAGGAACCACGGATCGGTTCGGGTGCAATTTGGCTTTGGTACTGGGATACCACCCTCAGGGGCGATTTGGCAGACGAGTACGATTCGTACAAGACCAGGAATGAACCGTTCAGGCCTGAGACCTGGAGGCATGTGGCGTTCACCTGGAATGAACAGGAATCTCATCTCTATTTGGACGGGAAGCCGGCCGGGGGGATTTCGGACGGGTATTCCCCGCTTAAGAAGGCGTTGCAGGTCTCGGGGGATCTTTATGTGTTCAATCGCGAGGATTTCAAGCGCTTCTTCGTGGGGTCGATGTACGGCTCTGAACAGGCCGATGGCCTGATTGACGATTTGAAGGTGTACTCGGCGCCACTTTCGGCGGCTGAGGTTGCATCGTTATCCCATGAGCGAGCGATATTGACGTTGCGAGTTCACGAACCATACCAGATGGTTTCGACTGGCAGCGGGATTCGATTTGCCTTGGCGAACAAGTCCGGCGAGGCAGTCGAGCCTGTCGTGAGACTTTTGTCGCCAAGCGGTGTTGAAATGTTAAGCGAGAAGGTGGTTTTGAAGCCTGGTGAGACGAGGGAGTTTTTGTACGGGATTGATTCCGGCCCTGGTCGCTATGTCGTCAAGGCCGACTTGGGCGAATTATCATTTTCCGGGGATGTAGTGCTGTTTTCGCCGAAGAATCCTGAGTTGTCCTCGTCTTCTGAGTTGGATTTGGAGCTTGTTGATTCGCTGATTTTGTCTTCATTGCCGTCAGCAGATCGCTTTGCGAGTGTCCGCGAGACTCGTTTCGGCAGTTTGGGCGATGTGAAATACTTGGAAGCCAACAGCGAGCAGGGTTCACGGTATGCCTTGCGGTTTGTGTTGCCTGAGAAGCATCATTTGTACTGTTTTGAGTTCGATTATCCAGACGATGCACGACGGACCTGCGACCTTATCGTCCAGACGTCAAACAGGACTGGTGGCGAATACGAGCTTCAGACTGGGTATGCTTGCGGTGACGAGTATCCATCGACGAACAAGATCGTGACGATGCGTTGCCTGTACTGGTGTCGCGAGCAGGACATCTCTGTGATAGCGATGACTGCTCGTACTGGCGAGCCAGCGGCGTTGTCGGCTGTTCGCTTGTACAAGGTGAAGGGCGGCTTGCCGCTTGCGAAGGTCAATGAGGCGCCAGTAGTCGATGGATGGAATCGTTCGCTTGTTCTCTACTACGAGGATCCCGCGATCAACTACGATTTTGTTGCCGACGGCGGGAAGTTGGATCAGTTGGAGACGCTGATAAACAGGACTGCCGCGTACATGAAGTATTCCGGTCAGAATCTTCTGGCTTATCCTGGCGCGTGGTACCACGGCTTGATTGGCGAAGCCTACAATCCCAGGACGCACGCGCCGCAATTCCTCAAGGCATTCTATGTCAAATTCGACCAGGAAGGGCTTTCGATGATGCCGACGATCAACCAGAACAATATGCCCGTTCCCGAAGGAATGATCACCAGGGACGCGATTAAGAATGGACTTCTGCATTCGACGCCGATTTCAATCTGGTCAACCGGCAAGCCCAACCCAGGTGGCTGGCACAATACGCCCCCCAATTTCAACATCCTCCATCCAGACGTTCAGCAGCATGTGCTCGATGAGGTGAACCAACTCATGGAACAGGGGAAACAGCACCCGTCGTTCAAGGGAATCGTCTTCCACATTACGCGGCACTGCCTGCTGTGGCTGGGCGACATCAATGCGGGCTACAACGACTATGCGATTGACGCTTTCTCGAAGGATACGGGAATCCAAGTCCCGAGACATCCCGACGATCCGATGCGGGGCAAGCACTATGCGGATTGGATACTGGCAAACCATCGCGACAAGTGGATCGAATGGCGATGCCAAAAGGTCGCGGACTTCTATGCCGTCGTGGCAGACAAACTTGCCGAAACCCGCAAAGACCTGAAGCTTGTGTTGAATTCCTTCATGCCCGCCGATGTCGGCCATCCTGAGTTCACCGATCCCGACTTCGTCGATATGCAGAACAGGCGTGCAGGCTTGGATGCAAGGCTCTTCAAGGACAAGCCGAATATTGTCCTATGCCAGGCGCTTGTGCCTGCCGACTACAGATGGAGGCATCAGAATCACTACGTTTCGAAGACGGCGGAGGAACACCAGCGGGTTCTTGATACGTTGCCCGGGTTCTACAATCTGCTCAATGATGCAAGATATCCCTGGGTTCACATGCACGACAGGTACTGGGAATCCGCCATTGGAAAAGTCAGTCCCAACGACAAGGTGAATTCCCTCAATGTGCCCTGGCTTCGTGAGCATCACTGGCGCGTGACCACGATCAATCCAGCGCACTACCATGCAATGAGGCATTATGTCCTGCCTCTCAGGTACCACGATCTGATGGGGATTTCCAAGGGCGGCTTCCTGGTGGGAACCTACGGCATGGAGGAATACCTGGTTCCTTTTGCCAAGGCGTTCAGGGCATTGCCCGCAAAAACGTTCCAGGACCATCCTGCCTCGACATCGCTTGTCAAAGCTAGGACGCTCGACTTCAACGGGCAAACTTGGCTCTACGTGGTCAATACCTCCCATGAACCGACCGACTTCGCCATGGATGTCAAGGCTGGAGAATGGATTGACCTGGTCACTGGCGACAAGGCGTCGGCATTCGCCGGTGGTCGGCTTGTGCTCAAACTCGAACCATACCAGTTGAGGTCGTTTGCTGTGAGACAGTGAGCCGATTTGCAATATTCTAATCCAAAAAAATCGCCGCCACGATAAATTCCATCGTGGCGGCGATTGGGTATTGGATTCGCTTAGCGCTTGATGCCGTCAACGAAGACGGTTGTGACGTTGAAGTTGTCGTCGAGGATTACGATATCTGCGACGAATCCCTGTTTGATTTCGGCGATATTCTTGAGCTTGAGGCTATTTGCCTGGTTGAGCGACGTTGTCTTGACGAGTTCGGGGAGCGGGAGCCTGGTTTCCTCAACGACGTTCTTGAAGGCGGTGTTGAACTGGAGCGTTGAGCCTGCGAGGGCGCCGTTTGAAGCGAGTCTTGCGGCTCCGTCTGCGACGACGACTGCGAGTCCTCCGAGTTGGTAGTTTCCGTCTGGGAGTCCGGTTGCCTCCATGGCGTCGGTGATCAGCAGAATCTTGTCGATCGGCTTGGTTTTGAATGCGAGCCTGATCATGTCTGGGCAGAGGTGGATTTTGTCGCAGATCATTTCGATATATGTTGAGTCGTTGTAGAGTCCTGCTCCTACGAGTCCGACTTCCCTGTGGTGCAATCGTGTCATTTGGTTGCAGAAGTGTGTCAGTCTATCGAGTCCCTGCTCTTGTCCGAGCTTGTATTGTGCCATCGTTGCATTGGTATGTCCGCATGACGGGACGATACCCAGTTTAACGAGTTGCCTTGTGAAATCGATTGCGCCTTCAGTTTCGATGGCATAGGTGACAATGGCCACTGGCGAGATGTCATTGAGTCTCTTGACTTCGTTGATGTCTGGTTTTCTGACATAAGCCGGGTTTTGCGCTCCGATGCATTCTGGATTGATGTATGGTCCTTCCAGATGTGTACCGATGATTTTGGCGCCGGTTGTTTTTTTTCTGTATGCTTCGATGAATCTGAGTGAGGCTGCGAGGTCTTCTTCTGAGAGGGTAAGGGTAGTGGGGCAGATTGAGGTCACGCCTTCCTTGGCTTTGGCTTCGGCGATGATCGAGATGGCTTCTTTCTTGCTGGATGTGGCTTCGTATCCCATTCCGCCATGGAAGTGTGTGTCGATGAATCCTGGGACCATCAGTTTTCCCTGTGCATCGAGCGTTTCATCTGCTTTGAGTCCCTTTGGATTGTCCTGGACTGCCTGGATGAAACCATCCTTGAGCAGGACTGAAGCGTTGAGGATTTCCAGGTCGGGGGAGACGAGATGCGCGTTTTTGATGAGTGTGGAAGCCATTGCAGTTCCTGTTGGGTTTTGGGTTGGTACGAACTATGTGGTAATGAGTTGAGGAATGTGATTTGTCACGTTATGTAAAATCATCTCGGAAGACAAAAAATCAAGTCGAGGGCTACATGGGCTGTGTTCGCCTAGTTGAAACGCAAGCTGGATCTATGCCTTTGGGAGGCAGATGACGAATTCTGTTCCTTGTTCTGGTTCCGATGCGACCGAGACCCATCCTTTGTGGTTGGTGACGCATCCGTAGACCATTGCGAGTCCCATTCCGGTACCTTTTCCCACATCCTTGGTTGTGAAGAAGGGTTCGAAGATTCGTTGTCTCGTTTCATTTGCCATTCCGCAGCCGTTGTCCTTGACCTTTAGGCAGATAAAGTCTTCGGGCTTGAGGTCCTTGTCTGGTCGTTGTTCCCACTCGTGTGTGTTTGCGCGTGCGCGCTCCGCCCTGATGATGATTTTGGGGTTGTCCTTTTTGTTTGCGACAGCGTCCTTGGCGTTGATGAGCAGGTTCAAGAGCACTTGCTGGAGTTGCGAAAGGTCGCCACTGGTGGAGAGTAGTCCGGGTTCAAGGATGATTTTTATCGAAATCCCCTTGGCGTTGGTCTTGAAGAGTTCGGCAGTTTGTTCCACCATCGACTTGACATCAATTTTTTCCACGTGGAATTTCCCCTTTCGTGCGAAGCCAAGGAGCTGCGCGGTCAAGGCAGCCGCCCGCTTCGTGGCGTTTTCGATATTGTCGATCATCGAGCGTTGCTGCTGGGTCAGGTTCTCGCATTTTGCCAGGGCATCAGCGCTTCCCTGGATTGAGTGGAGCATGTTATTGAAGTCGTGGGCGACTCCTCCTGCCAGCATTCCGACGGATTCGAGTCGTTGGGAGTGCATGAGCTGCTCCTGCAGTTCGCGTCGGTTCTTTTCTTGGATATGCTGTTCAGTGACGTCTCGTGCGATGAATACCGCGATTGCCTGGTTGTCGATGAGTGCCCTTGAGAGATTGAAGTCAAGGTCGACCATCGTTCCATCTTGTTTTTTGAGTTTCATATTTGTGAATGAGTGGACGGTTTTGGGTTCTTCATCAAGTATGTCCCACAGGTCATCGATGGTGAAAGGCTTCATATCCTTGTCATAGAGGAAGAAGTCGAGAGTCGTATCGTCGTTTTCGACCAAGGAATCGAGGGTATTGAGCGCTGCATTGTTGGCGTTAATGATTTTGCCTTTGTCGTCGATGAGTAGGATTAGTTCTGACGAGTGGTCTAGGACGGCCTGGTATCTTTCTTCCCATTCCTGCATTGATCGCCTCATTCTGTCTGTTGTTTGCATATGTTTGAAGATTTCAGTGAAGAATCCGCTTCTGGGATGCGATGCGACTGGTTTGGCGTTGACGAGCTTGATGTAGAAGCAAGTGATAGCCGTAATGGTGAAAGCGTGAGCCAGCTTGATCAGCCAAGATTTTGCGAATTGCTTGGGATTGATGTATGATTGCGGGGACGTGAGGTCGAGATCTCTACAGAGGAGGACGAGGCAAAGCGAGATAAAGAGAGCCAATGCGAATGGGAATTTAAGATTTCTGAGGGTTTGGAAGACTACTGGTATGCAGCTTAGAATGATGAGATGGATGAGTACGAATATGGCGAGCGACCTTTGGAGGTGGATGGGCTGGAAGGCGAAGCTGGAGTGCCTTGAGAGCATGTCGAAGACCAAATCGGCGTAAGACGAAACCAGCAATTGCGCGTAGACGAAGGCGCTGAACACGATGATGAGCAGACCTAGGATCAGTCGTTGGGCGTCCTGGGTGCCGTTGAACTCATAGACGATAAACAACATCGCAATCCCGGGCAAGGTCATGTTGCCGAAACCAAGAGGGGTGCCTTGACCTGGCATCAGGCTGTCAACCGCGAAATTCGATACCCCAATCATCAAGCCAACCAACAAGTATAGCCCGACTGTCATGTACAGCGGGATGCTGCTGATGGAGCGTCGCAGATAATGAAGCAATAGCAGAAACCCCATGTAGGGGAATACTTCAAGCAAAGATGAAAGAAGTTGGCTATGCATTGCAGGCTAGTGAAACATGTTAAGAGATAATTGCGAAACACTCCCGGAAACTGGCGCTTCCAGGAGTGTTGGCGGTTCTTTAGCTTTCCTTGCTTTCGGGATCCTTTGGCGGTTCTTCCTTGGTCGGTTCTTGTTTTTGCTCGTCCTTGGTCGGCTCGTCTTCCGGCTTGTCGGCTACTTGTTTTTTCTTGAGCAATGGAGCTGATTGAGACTGTTTCTTCGATGCCGGCATCAGTGGTATTGATGTCGTTGGATTCTTGGGCGAAGCTGCTGGCTTAATTGACCTGGAATTCGGCGTCAGGTTAGTCGTTGGATTTTCGGAAAGGTCAGTTGGCGTTGATACCGGTGCCTTGAGCGATGCGAGGTAGGTTCTCATTTCGAAGATCGCGTATCCAATCAGTCCAAGCATGATGGCGAATGCGCACCAATCGAGAACCTTGACCAGCGTGGTCGTGGCATTCCAAGCGGCGACTGCGATGATAATGAGCAGGGCGACCTCTAGGTTAAGGCGCCAGAGACGTGACTGGTTTTTCTTGACATCGTCTTCAATGACGGCCTTTCGTGCTTCCAGGGCTCTCTTCTCGATGGTAGCCATCCTTTGCTGGGCCGCCTTCTCAGCGTCCTTCTTGATCTTATCAGCATCTTTCTGAGCCTTTTCAAGCAATTCGTCGACATCCTTCTGGACTTGCTCCTTTTGGTTTTCCATTTCCACGGCGGAAAGTGCAGCCAGCTTTTCGGCATTCCCATCCGATTTCGCCAATTCCTGGATCTTTTGTTCGAGTTCCTCGACTTTTTTCTGTCGCTGATCCAGTTCTTCGGTGCGTTGTTTCAGGGAATCCATGGCTTTTTGGGCTTTGTCCTTTTGCTCCGCCAGTTCGGATTTCGTCTTTTCGACCAGTTCCTTGGCTTCCTTCTCGGCATTTTCCTGGATTGACTTGGCGTGGTCCAAGGCGATTTGCCTGGCCGCTTCCTTTTGTTTTTCCAGTTCTTCCTTTGTTTTGTCCGCCTGTTCCTGGGCTTGATCGACGATTTCCTTCGCCTTGTTCTTGGCTTCCGCTGCAATCTTTTTGACTTCTTCCAGGATTCGTTCCTTGGATTGGTCGCGGAGTGTATTTTCCTCTGCGATCAGCTTGTCCTTGAGCAGTTGCCTTGCTTCGGCTTCGAGTTGCTTGATGTGCTTCTCTGCTTCTTGTTTTTTGAGTTCTACAGCTGCTGCAGCATCTGCATTCGCCTTGGCGATGATTTCCTGCGCTTCGAGGTCAGTTTGCTTCAGTGCTTCTGCTCGTTGCTGTTCGATTTCCAGCCTTGTTTTTTCCAGGAGGAGTTCCCGTTCCTTTTCAGCTACGGCAGTAAGTCGGTCTAGGATTTCGACTTGCGACGATTGGTTTTCCTGTGGTTGCTGCTGCGCGGCTGGCTGCGCTGTTCTCATCTGCGGCTGTTGCTGCTGGGCGGGCGGTGGCGTTGTCATTACATTGACGGATCGCGCCACTCTCAACGGGCGCTGTGCCTCTGCAGGTGCAGGTTCAACCGGAGGGGCATCGCCCATTGTTTCCGGTGGCATGGGAACCTTGCATTTCGGGCATTTAAGCGACGGCATCGGGGTGTTGAGCGACAGGACATTGCCGCATTGTGGACAAACGTGTTTGACTGGCATTGCTCAATCTCCTTATGGGATTGGTTTCAATGTTAGTTGCTTAGGAGCCATTCAAGAATTAAGTTTGCAATTCCGGTTTATTTTGGCTGCCTTTCCCCTGTCCTGCCAGTCGCGTATGTACGCATGAACCTTAATCAGGACAAAGGAGAAACAGCTCAAGACAACTCCTGGACTGTTGCCTTAACTATAACTCCTTAGATCTTCGTCAATCTGAATCTAGCCTTGACTTCGTTGATGTCGATTTCGACGAAACCATCAGTGGCATCCGTTGGAATGAAATCCACCGCAAGGATTTCGTTGGCGATGTAGTTCTTTTGCTCCTTGATGGCATTTGCTACTTCTTGCGGGGCGTTGTACTCGACCTTGATTCTGTCGACGACTTCGAATCCACATTCCTTTCTGAGGTTTTGGATTTTCGAGACGATTTCGCGTGCCCATCCTTCTTGGATGAGTTCATGGTTGAGCCTGGTGTCGAGTGCGACAGTGATATCGCCTTCGTTGGCTACGGACATGCCTTCCTTTTCCTGTCTTTGGATCAGCACATCGTCTTCTGCGAGTTTGATTTCGAATCCATCCTGAGTTTTCAGCGTGATTTCCGAACCATTCCTGAGGCTTGCGATGTCCGCGGAGGTCAGCGCATTGATCAGTGGCATCACGTCCTTCATTCTCTTGCCCAGCATTGGCCCGAGCTTTTTCAGGTTAGGCTTTGCCGAGAGCGTGACGAGTTCCTCTTCGTCGGCAAGGATTTGTATTTCCTTGACATTGAGTTCATCCGCGACGACCTGGCTCATTTCTTGGAGGTTGTCCCGTACCTTTTGGGACGCTGAGACCAGGACTGCCTTGGCCAGCGGCTGCCTGACCTTGATCGAGACCTGGGTTCTGAGGAAGTGCCCGAGGGAGACGGCGGTCATGGTGTCGGACATCCGCCTGTTGAGGTCGGGGTTTAGGAGTTCTGGGATGACGGCAGGGAAGTCGCACAGGTGGACGGATTCGGGCATTATATCCGTACGGAGTTCGGTGTAGATCTTTTCCGTGACGAATGGGATGAATGGTGCCGCCAGCTGGCAGAGCGTTACAATGGCGTAGTGGAGAGTCTGGTAAGCCTCGTTTTTGTCACCGTCATTGTCTGATTTCCAGAAGCGCCTTCTTGAGCGCCTGATGTACCAGTTGGTCATGTTGTCGATGAAGGATGTGAATCGATTCGAGGCCTTTTGGAGGTCGTAGGCATCCATGGCAACCCTGACGTCTTCGATGGTTTCCATGAGTTTTGAGAGGATCCACTTGTCGAGGATATTTGAGGCTTGCGCCGGTGGTTGTGCCTGGTTTCCTTCCGGCTTCCATTCATCGATTTTCGCGTATGTGGCGAGGAAGCTCGTAGCGTTCCAGAGTGGGATGATGACGGTTCTGAGGACTTCCTTGACGCCGGTTTCGGAGAATCTGAGGTCTTCCGCCTTGACGACTGGGGAATTGAGGAGGAATAGCCTGAGCGCGTCCGCGCCATACTTGTCGATGACTTCGCGTGGATCCGGGTAGTTTTGGAGCCTCTTTGACATTTTGCGTCCGTCTTCGGCTAGCACGAGTCCGTTGACGATGACGTTTTTGAATGCGGGCTTGTCGAAGAGGCAGGTGGCGAGGACGAGCAGGGAGTAGAACCAGCCCCTTGTCTGGTCAAGTCCTTCTGCGATGAAGTCTGCCGGGAAGCCGGCCTCGACCTTTTTCTTGTTCGCAAAGGGGTAGTGGTGCTGGGCGTAGGGCATCGAGCCGGATTCGAACCAGCAATCCAAGACCTCGGGTGTTCGCTTGTAGGTCTTGCCATCCTTGACAATGACGATCTGGTCTATGAAGTGCTTGTGCAGATCCGTGACCTTCTGGCCTGAGAGCTTCTCCAGTTCCTGGATTGAGCCGACGCAGATCATGTCGCCCTGGTCTTCGACGTTGATCCAGATCGGGAGGCAGGAGCCCCAGAATCTGTTTCTGGAGATGTTCCAGTCCTTTGCGTCAGCAAGCCAGTTTGCGAAGCGTTTTTCTCCGACGTATTCCGGGATCCACCTGGTTTGGCTGTTGTTCTTGAGCAGTCTTTCGCGGAGGTCTTCGACCCTGACGTACCATGCGTCGATGGCCCTGTAGATCAGCGGCGTATCGGTACGGTCGCAGAAGGGATAGCTGTGCACGATCGTTGATTGCTGGATCAGCTTTCCGACTTGCTTGAGATGCCTGATGATCAGCTTGTCAGCATCCTTGACATTGAGTCCTTGGAAGTCCGGGACTTGCCCTGTGAACTTTGCTTCTTCGTCAAGTGGGTCTACCAGGTCGATGCCTACATTTTTGCAGATTCTATAGTCGTCTTCGCCGTATGCCGGCGCCTGGTGTACGATTCCCGTGCCGTCCGAAGTCGTGACGTATTCGTCCATGAGGAATTGGAATGCATTGGGCTGGTCTTTGAAGTACGGGAAGATCGGTTCGTACTTGAAGCCGGCCAGGTCGCGTCCCTTGCATTCATGGACTACGGTGTATTCCTCGGGTTTCTTGTAGTATGCTTCGAGCCTGGCCTTTGCGAGTAGGTATGCGTCATTGGTGTTCCCGTCCTTGACGAGGCAGTAGTCGATGTCAGGTCCGACGCAGACTGCAAGGTTTGCCGGCAGCGTCCATGGCGTTGTTGTCCAGACGCATACGTATGGCGTTAGGTTTTCAGCGCCTTTGAAGGCATGGTCCAGGATTTTCATCCTGATGGTGACGGCCGGATCCTGCACGTCCTTGTAGTTTGAGTTGGCCTCGAAGTTCGAGAGGGGTGTATTGAGTTTCCAGCTATAGGGCATGATTCGGTGTGCCTTGTAGACGCGCCCCTGGTCCCAGAGCTGCTTGAAGATCCACCAGATGGTCTCCATGAAGGTCAGGTCCATGGTCTTGTAGCCGTTGTCGAAGTCAACCCAACGTCCCATTCTGTTGACGGTCTGCTTCCATTCGTCAACGTATGTTAGGACCATTGAGCGGCATTTTTCGTTGAAGAGGTCAACTCCGGCTTCTTTGATTGCCGGTGCGCCTGACAATTCCAGCTTGTCCTGCGCCAGCGCTTCGATGGGCAGTCCATGGCAATCCCAGCCGAAGGTGCGTTCCACGAATTTTCCATTCATGGTCTGGTATCTTGGAACCACGTCCTTGATTGTGCCTGCGAGCAGGTGTCCGTAGTGCGGAAGTCCGGTTGCAAAGGGCGGTCCGTCATAGAACACGAAGGGTTCGGCGTCACGTCTCCATTCGAGCGATTTCTCGAATGTCTTGTTTTTGTTCCAGGTTGCGAGCACTTCTTCTTCCAGCTTTGGGAAGGAGACATTGCTTTCGATGTTCTCAAACATAGCTTTCAAATTCCTTTTTTTATTCGTATGAGCAGGCGAAGATACGTTCTTCGTCAGTAGTCGTAGGTTTTATTCCAGGATTCGATTCTCGCGTAGGGGATTCTCATTTTCTTCGGGGTGCCCTTGGAGTCCTTGAAGACGACATAGACGAGTTCAGGTTCAGTTTCGAGGATTTCGAGAACGATGATTTCATTTCCTGAGATAACTGCCTTCCAGGGACCCGCATTTCGTCCTTCATCGTCACGCCCGATCTTCTCGAAGTACTTTTGATTCCATTGTTTTCCTTCAATGCCGCTTTCGGCATTTTGGAGTTCTCTTTCCTTGCCGAGTTGTTCTTGGATCCGTTGTTTTTCGGCTTCCGCCTCGGCTTTTTTCTGGAGCGCTTCCTGTTCGGCTCTTCTGCGTTCCGCCTCGCCGTGGATATCCATCTTGAAAAGGATGAAGATCGGGTAGATCCAGGGGACTACGAATCCTATGGCGAAGTGCAGCCAAAGCGGATGTCTTCTCGATGCTGCGATGGAGGCGGCCCAGCATGCAGATCCCAGGAGGCAGAGAATGACGAGGACGATGGTGAGCCAGGAACCCATGTCAAACTCGAGTTGGGCGTCAGCTGTCACGCCCGCGAAATGCTTGGTCAATTCGAGAATTTTTGCGCCGATATGCTTGAGGATGTCAATGAATGCGGCCATGGTCGATAGTTTCCTTGGGTTAGTTGTGGTATATGTGTATCGACGAATGATGCTTGGTCAAGGTTCTGGGTCTTGCGGTGGCACTCGCCTTACGACGATGCTCCTGTCGTACAGGATGATGATCAGGTAGGCGAAGAAAAGGATTACGAAGAGGGTATGGTAGTCGACAGTATGGAATGTGAATTGGTCAAACACGATTGCGAGCAGGCATGGTGGAATGCAGGAGCAGACTGCCGAGGCGAGCAGTCCCCTGAAAGTAGCTGTTGGGTCACGCCTGAAGAGCTGGGTGATGATAATGAACAGGAATGAACAGAAGAGCACGGGTTGGATGTAGATAGGGAAATGGAAGAGGATTGTGCCTGTGGCGATGACGGGCGCCAGCAGGTTGGGGAGCAGTTTCATTTGCTCTTGCGAGATTTCCAATGGTTCGTCCGTGCTTGAAGATTTGAAGATGCTTGCGATGATCGCGGGCGTGAGGAGTCTTCTCGGGAAAATCCTTCCGGTTTCCGGGATTCTCATCCATGCGTCGATTCCATTTTTCGTGACGACGATTCCCTTGTCGCAAGCTCCATGTTCGATTTGGTTTCTTGGGAAGTCGTCACCTTCTTCGAGCACGTCGACTCTCCATGTTCCGTCATTGGCTGTTTTGGGTCCTGTTTGTACTTCCCATGAGATTTCGTTGTCCTTGACCGTGACTGTCCCCAGGGTAGTTGCCACGAGTTCTGCCAGTCCTCTAAAGTTTTCCTTGGCTTGTCCGAAAGTCAGGAATGATTTTGCGGTTGCTCCGACGAGTGCGATTGCCAGCGCTGTTGCCAGGCTTGACTTCCAATAGCCGTGGATCTTCGTCATCACCAGTGCTAGCCTGGGATAGAAAAAGAGTCCGTACAGGATGTATCTGAACGGGATTGGCGGTGGGAATGGCGCTCCGGGCCAAGGGCTATGTTGATTTTCCTGTTGCATTTTGTGGTTATCTTCTCTTTCTTCTTGCTTCGGCTTGTGCGAGTTCTCGGAGCGTGTTTTCTGCTTGCTTCTTGTCGTCGTCAGTCGCCTTGTCGATGAAGAGCGTTCCATCGAGGTGGTCTATTTCGTGTTGTAGGCAGACAGCGAGGAGGTTGTCGCATTCTACTTGAATGACTCGTCCGTCCAGCAGCTTTGCCTGTAGTATGATGGTTTTTGCACGCGGGAGTTCTCCTGAGACTCCTGGCAGTGACAGGCATCCTTCCGAGCTGCATATCATCTCTGGTCCCAGTGTTATTTCCGGGTTGACCAGCGCGACTGGCATCAGTGGATTGAGCAGGCGTTCTCCCGGCGAAAGGGTTGATTCGTCCTGTGGTTCGTCCTTGTTCAGCCAGGTGTCGATGATGATGAGGCGCTTGTTGACTCCGACCTGGGGCGCCGCCAGCCCGACGCCGTCGACGTCGTTGTGCGTCAGCGTATAGGTCATCCTATCCGCCAGGGTGCGTACGGATTCGTCAATGACCGCGATCGGCTCGGAAGTCTTGCGAAGGGCCGGGTGCCCATAGTGGACAATCCGCATTTTCTTCGACTTGAATGGACGCAAAAAGGAAGGCATGTCAAAAAATCCTGTCTTTTCGACTCGTTTTCAGCAAAAATCAGTAAGCTTTAAACTTAATGTATAATGCCAAATAATCAAAGTTTTCGTGGTGTTTTTTGCTGTTCTCTTTTGCGACCCCTCAGTCGATGAAAGAGACCGGGCATTCCGGGATTGAGTTCAGGAAGGTTTTCCCGTAGCGTTTGAAGAGGATTCTTGAGTCCAGGATGACGACGATTCCCTTGTCGTCCTTCGTCCTGATCAGTCTTCCGAAGCCTTGTCTGAATTTGAGCACTGCCTCTGGGACTGTGTAGTCGAAGAACGCATTTTTCCCTGCGTTTTGCGTTTTTTCAGCTCTTGCCCTTTCGAGCGGGTGGTCTGGGTTCGCGAATGGCAGTCTCATGATGATGACGCTGGAGAGTGCGTCTCCCGGCACGTCGACTCCTGTCCAGAAGCTTGCCGTTCCGAAGATGACTGCCCGTTCCGTTGTCTTGAATTTTTCAATCATCTTGAGTGTTGGCAATCCATCTCCCTGCTGGATGAGCACGAGTTTTTCCTGAAGGAAGAATTCCTCGAGTCTGGCGGCGAGCTGGTTCATCATCCTGTAGCTTGTGAAGAGTACGAACGTACGTCCTTCGGTCAAGGTCAGGAAGTGCTTGAGATGGACTTCGGCGTGATCGAGGAAGGCGTCGAGGTTTTGCGGGTCCGGCATGTTTCTTGCGATATGCGCCTGGACTTGCGCCTTGAAGTCGAATGGCGTATCAAGGATCAGCGACCTTGCCTGGGTTGCCCCGATCTTCTCCTGGAAGTACCTGATATCGTTGTTGACCGCCAAGGTTGCCGAGGTGACGATGACCGGAGGCTTGAGGAAGAGTCGCTGCTGCAGGATCGGGGCGATGTCGACGGGTATGCAATTGAATGAAATTTCGTCTTTGTCCCTGCCGAAGATTTCGAACCAGTAGACGTAGTTCGCCAACGACATTGCAAAGAATGTGTTCAGTGCGTAATTTTGTTCTTCGATTGCGTCTATCAGGCACTTGATTTCAGTTTTTAGTTCGAGGTCTTCGAGTTTTTCCGCGAGTTTGTCGAGTTCCGAGGCAAGTTTGCCGAATGATGCGTTCAGGTAGTTTTCGATATGGTTTGGGACTGTATATCTGAGCGGGTTTTTCTGTTGCGGTTCGAGCCAATTGATCAGTGCGTTGAAGAAGAGGGTAGCCTGTCGTCTGGCTGTGATGACGAGTTCCCGCATGTCCTCGAAGTCGATGTGGGAGAGCAGTCCTGTCTTTCGCTCTTCCGAGTAGAGCCTGTTGAGAAGTTTTTTGATTGTTATCGTATCTGCCTTGAGTCCCAGGTGGTTTGCCGCGGCGTCTTCGAGGGTATGTCCTTCGTCGATGACGACCGCCACAGGTTCGGGCAATAGTCTTTCCCTTTCCTTTTGCCTTGGGTTGTTTTGCGCCGCGATTTTGTCATCCATTGCCATTGCCGCGAAGAAGAAGGCATGGTTGGCGCAGATGATCTGTGCCTTTGCGACTCGCCATCTGGCGTTTTGGAGGTAGCATGAACTAAAGAACACGCATTGGTTGTTCAGGCAGTTTCCGCGTTCGCAGCAGATTGAGTTCCAAAAGAGTTGCGAGACCGGCTTGTCCAGCTCGGCGCAGTCGCCGGAGCATTTTGCCTTATTGGTCCACTTGAGGATTCTGTTCATGTCCTGCTCGTAGTTGTCCATGTCGAGCAGGGTTTGGTCCATGTCGGCGATTTGGTTGAGCTTCCTGAGGCAAATGTAGTTTGAGCGCCCCTTGGCGACCTCTGCCTTGATCGTTTCGCCAAGGAACTTCTCCAGCAGCGGGATGTCCTTGGAGATAATCTGGTCCTGGAGGCTGATGGTGTGGGTGGAAATGATGACGGGTTTGCCGGTCGATTTCGCCCTGAAGTATGCCGGGACAAGATAGGCAAACGTTTTGCCGATGCCGGTGGGCGCCTCGACGCAAAGGGATTCTCCGTCGTCGATCGCCTCGGCCACCGCAAGTGCCATTTGAACCTGCTGCGGCCTTGGCTCGTATTTGAAGTCGTGCCCGTTGGCGTCATCGCGCAAAGGCGATTCGTCTCCGAAAAAAGCCTCGGTCAATTCCCTGATCATCTTGTTTTCCCACATCCCTGTGCGAATGCGTCAATGAAAATCCAAATCGAAAAAACTTAACTTATTCTTTTTTCCCACAAAAACAACAATATGAATAAAAAAAGCTGGATGTGTGACGCGTTTCGTGGCAGTTGTTTTTAGGTTGAATTATTGCGTTGGGACTGCTTGCAATACGGTATCAGAATGCTAATTTACTTGAGTTTGTCTTGTTGCGATTTTGAACGGCTCCGTAGTACTTCATTGCTGTTGTCTTGCTTGGTAAAATGCGTTTTTTGAAAGTACACAAGATGTTGTTGGCCGGGTTGTTGACATGCCTGGCGTTGCTGTTGCTGGGGTATTGGCTGCTGCTGCGTCCCAGGATAGATGAATTGCGTGGCGGATATGGGGAGATGGTTGCGCGTGAGAATCGGCTGAAGAAAGCCAAGTGGCCGATGGATTCCGACAGCCTGAAGGCGATATTGGAGGCGAACAAGTCGCGTCTGTCCGGGAAAGGCGGTTTGCAATCAGCTTCCAAGGAGGGGCTGTCTCTGGCATGTTCCATGTTGTCGACGAAGTTGTCCGAGCGTGGTTTTGGCAGCGTGTCGGATTTTCGCTCCGGGGTGATGAATTCGCTTTACCAGCAGGATTTCAGCGAGATGCTGACGTCTTTTGAGAGTCAGGGGGTGTTCGTTTCTCCTGAGGTGTTGAAGCTGTCTGTGTCAAGCAAGTCCCGATATAATTACCAACTGTTGCTGCAATGCTGGACTGTCGAGACGCTGGTAGGTCAGGCATTGCGTAGCGGCTTGACGTTTCGTACCCACGACAGCATCGAGGCGACGAGCTTGGAGGGGAAGCGGCGTCCGGCGGCACTGGTGACTGCGTTGCCGATTCGCGCATACGGGATTGAGCAGAAGAAGGTCGTGGAACCTTACTTGCTGGAGATTCCGGTTCGGTTGGGGTTGAGCGGGAGCCTGGAGTCGATGAAGGCCTTTTTGTCGTCGTTGAATGAGCGAGGCAAGTTTTTTGGCGTATTGGGTTTTGAGTTTATCGGGTTGCCTCCGAACGATGCATCAGGCGATGAGGACGGCATGTTGAAGGCTGGCGAGCTTCAGCTGAACATCGAGTGTGCCAGTTATCTACAGGTCAAGTGAAGGTTTATTGTTGTATTTATGTCATGACGATTGATCATAGTCAAGTTTTTAGCAAACCAGAAAACGAACAAGGAGCTAGCGATGGGTTTCGTAGGCGCGAATGAGGTTGTGAATGTGGCGTTGATCGGCGCCGGTGGAATGGGAATGGGCGTTGTCAACAACCTGAAGCCGTTCGAGGACGTGCGTGTTGTGGCGGTGGCCGATCCTGCGGGACGGTACCAGGATGATTTCTTCTACAAGCGTCCGGTCGGCAGGGAGGTCGCCGTGGAGGAATACACGAAGTTCTATGGCGAGCGGTTCCCGGGATTCGTCTGCAAGGGCTACAAGGATTTCAGGGTGATGCTGGATGAAATGCCTGAGATCGACGCCGTAATCGTCGCCACTCCCGACCACTTGCATGCGTACGCATCGGTGTACAGCATGCGTCGCGGGAAGCATGTTTATTGCGAAAAGCCGTTGGCTCACAATATTCGCGAAGCCCGTTGGATGGCCAAAGTCGCCAAGGAAACTGGCGTCGCCA
>Ga0123334_1001034_pt1 | contig 36636 bp, 32 predicted proteins | sample BiotimSIPDNA_FD_89706 | JGI IMG/M metagenome (GOLD analysis project Ga0123334, IMG submission 89706) | Anaerobic biogas reactor microbial communites from Washington, USA - Biogas_R1 time_0 SIP DNA | ecosystem: Engineered > Bioreactor > Anaerobic > Unclassified | place: Washington, USA...
CTGGGGTAGGGCAACATGGTAAGCGCATAGTGCTTGGTTTTCTCCGAATCGCGATCGGGCTGGTAGAGCTCGTCTTCTGCCCAGCGCGCTTGCCATTTGGGCTCGATTTCTTCGGGCTTATACATCGGTATACTGGTTGGGTCGATCATTTTTGCTCCTGTTAAATAAAAAAACCCTGCACGCAGGGACGAAATTGCTTTCGCGGTACCACCCTGCTTCTCATCACGGAAATGAGCAGCTCATGGAAACAATAACGGGTTTGTCCGTCTGCGGCTAAAGGACATCACCGCAACCACGCTCCGAATCTGTAAGGAACACCATTTTGGGGGTATTCCGTTTCAATCGAAGAAGCAAGTGAGTAGGGTCTGACGCGCTCCGCGAGCGCTGGCAATCTCGCAATAAATCGACTGCTCTCTGGCGGATGACCTGTGGTCTGCTATCATGTTTAGTGATGAAAGTATATCACAATTCAATGTTTCCTTATTTTCAAAACAGCTTGACAAAAAATATTCGTTACATTGATTTAAAAACGAACTAAAATATTCTCTATATTAATATATAATTAGACACAATCAACTAATGAATCAGGAGGAATCATGAAAAAGATATTGTTCATGTTAGTTGTTTTTACATTAGCCTTTAATTCTCTGTTGAGCTATAGCACCGTCCTGGCTAAAGATTTAGATCCCGCTGGAGATACACCTATTCCGAATCTTCCAATCTGCGATCAAGCTGGATACTGTATGAATGAGACCAACTATAGCTGGGATGATCCGGTAACTGGGGCTGGCTGGAATAAACTGACGGATTTGATTGAGCCGGTAATTAGTACCCCAGCGATAAATTTGGGCTTTCCCTTCCCATATTATGGAATCACTTATTCAGAAATATTTATTGGGAAGAACGGATTTGTGACCTTTGGAGAAGCTGCGACTAGTCAAGGAACAGGCACCATTCCTGATTTAGCAGAACCAAATGCTTATATCGCCCCCCATTGGTCCTCAAGATACATCGTTGATGGGTTTGAAGATGAAAGATACGTGTACTATAAGCAAGATTTAGACGTAAACCCAAAACAATTCAAAGTTGTTTGGTACAAAATTTCCCCTAATAACAATCCTGATTTTTTTGATACTTTCAGCCTGGTCATTGATGAAACCGGGGAAATATCCTTTTTCTATCAGGAGGCTAAAGCGTTTATCGCTTACCCAACGACGGGTATTGAAGACCCATATGGTGAGTTGGGTGTTCAATATCATGCTTCAAATCATCAGTATTCGATCGGCGGTGGAATGGCTCTAAGTTTTACTCCTCCAGCGACAAACATAACTACAACATACCCAGTTCACTTTGATACGCTTGTCTATGCAAATAAAACCATTGACATACCAGTTTTACTCCGCAATCGCACTTCAGCTCAGGCGGATGTATTTTTGAGCCTTAACGGTGGACTTACGAATTGGTCTACAGAAATATTAGATTCTACTGCAACAAATCCAATTTCGACACCTCTATCAATCGAAGCAAGCGCGACAGCAAACATTGTGCTGCGGATCACACCTTCAGCGACCGCTCTTGAAGGAGATATGGGTGTCTATACGTTGTCAGCATTAAGTGGAGAGAAGGAGGCTAAGGCAGAGTTCAAACTTACCATCCCTGCTGCTTTTGTAGATGTCGTTTCGTACACAATCGCAGATCAGGAAAATACCAGAGAAATCAATTTTACCTTCCCAAATGCAGACTTTACGAGGGAAGGAGTGCAAAATATTCCCTCTTATAACTCAGAAAATTCAGCAATAGAAGCTTTGCCGAACGGAAATTTTGCCTATTTATGGGAAGATTTTGTCCAGGAAACTCAATATAATAACCATATCTTCTTACAGATTCTCGATCCAGTAGGGAATAAGCTCACCGAGCCTGTCCAAGTCTCTCCTCAAGACCCCGAAGCCGATCCGACCATCCAAAAGAATCACAAGATACTAAAAGTGGAAGTTGCGCATAATGGCAATGTTGCGGTTATCTGGAAAGGAAATAAAAATTGTTCTGAAAACTTCTATCTAAGCGTATTTGACCAAGCTGGAATACCACTTCAAACACCGATTGCTATAACGAATTATGATTTTCCTTGTGAAGGAAATGAGACAGCAGGTGGTTGGGAGGCAGGGTTGCAATTTGGAAGTGGGGACACCTTAGTAGCGATTGTCCCGGTAAACGAATATAATCTCTCAACCGGGATTTCGATTCAAACAACTATTTATGAGGTGACAACTGATATATCCGGAAGGTCCACCAATCCGGTCAACGTATTTAAAACTTTGGATTCCAGTACATCTTTATACAGTATGCAGTTGACTGCATTGCGGGATGGAAATTTCCTTTTTACTTACCATACAGGTTATTTTCCCGGAGAGGAAATGTTTCGATACCTTTTAGACCCCAATGGACATATTGTTGACGAAGTGCAATATTCCGGGATTCCCGAAAACAATGCTCCTTTCGGGAGTGATAGCTTAATCCTGGATAACGGAACTATTGTCAGTGCAGGAAATTATGGGATTCAATTCGCAAGCTACGATCCAGAGACAGCGACTTACTCGGAATTGAGTACGATCAGCAACAATTCACTCCATCATCCCATTGGAGGTCAGTATATTAGTTGGGCAAGTTTGGCAAAAACGCCTACACAAAACATCATCTTCTTCTGGACGACTACAAGCAATGCAATGCTGTACTCACTCCTCAATTCAGATGGAGACTTTTTAACTTACCCAATTATTTTTAAGCCAGCAATGATGGGTAGTTCTCATCTATCACAGGTTTCAGGAAGTGGAATTTCTTCACTTGTTTGGCAACCATCCTACGGAGTAGATCTCTCGACGAATTTTGGAGAAATTTTGCAAGTGGATAATTCTCCTAACCAAACCGGAAATGGGATAATGAAATCAAGTCCCTCTTTACCGGTGACTGGAATTCAATTGTTTGATGCCCCAGCAAGAACCTATAAGGTACCCATTAATTATTATAACTTGGGTCTTGCGAGTTCTGCAGAAAGTACACTTACGTTTGAATTCCCGAAAAATTGGCAAATCGTTAACCAAACTGTGGGCTCACCGATCAATCAAGAGTCGGGGAAGATAGAATGGGAAGTCGGTACTCTTAGTTTTGCTGATAGTAACCATGCTGAAGTAGTATTAAGTTTGGGAAACACTGAATTAAGTTGTGCAACTTATAAACTACTGCTCAAGTTAATTACGGAAAACGATACTAACACCTCGAATAATGTGGCTGAATTGAGTTTGCAACCTTTCTCATGTTGCTACTTACCATTGTTAACCAAGTAACATTTTGAAGTTTCAAGTTTCAAGTTTCAAGTTTCAAGTTTCAAGTTTCTAAGGTTAACGAATGGAGGTTTACTTTTATTACTTTACACACTAATCATTTTTGAGAAGCCGAGTTAATGTCAGGAAAAGTGAGAAAAAAGAGTCCCTATATACGTGTAGAGAACACCGTTTGTTGGACGGTAATCAGGAAATAAACTGGATTGAGTTCTGTAAGCCACAGAAATCAGTCCTTTTAGTTTACCCTTTATTCTATCAACATTGTTGTAAGTGATAGGACATTTCTATTTAGCCTTGACAGTGTAGTAAGAGATCAAAAGTGAACAGGATTGTGAAGTATACTCATCAATGAGAACCCAAGTTATAAGTGTGTTCCCGTTACAATCGCATAATTTTTAAATAAAAGGAGTCGATATGCATAATTTCAGAAAAATCATGGATGACCTTTATAACGTTGGCGCCAACGATAGACGTATTACTTTATTTGAGAATGCCCATCCTGTCCCCAGGGGTATGTCTTACAATTCCTATCTGTTATTAGATGAAAAAACAGTATTGCTCGACGCCGTTGACCCGGGTATTGCCGAACAGTTTTGGCAAAACCTGTCAGCGATCCTTAATGACCGGCAGCTTGATTATCTGATCATTACTCACATCGAACCCGATCACTGCAGCCAGATTCCGGAACTAATGCGTCGTTATCCCGGTATGACAGTTGTAGGCAATAAAAAGACTTTCACCATGCTCAACCAGTTTTATGAAGTTGATTTGGAAGGACGTATGTTGGAAGTGAAAGAAGGGGATGTTCTTGAAACTGGAAAACACACTTTGACCTTCTATTTTGCTCCTATGGTCCATTGGCCTGAGGTGATGGTTGCTTATGATAGTTACAGCAAGGTCTTGTTCTCAGCAGATGCCTTTGGAACTTTCGGACCGATCGATGGTGCGATGTATGCTGACCAGGTTAATTTTGAAGAAGACTATCTGCCCGAGGTTCGACGATATTATGCCAATATCATTGGAAAATATGGTCGCAATGTAACTACGCTTTTCGAGAAAATTGCTGGCTTAGATATCGAGATGTTTTGTCCGCTACACGGACTGATCTGGCGAAAAGATTTTCATCTCATTACTGATAAATACAAACAATGGGCATCTTATACGCCTGAAGAGCGCGGTGTGGTGATCGCTTATGGGTCGATTTATGGCAACACAGCCCTTGCAGCTGAAATATTGGCAAACAAACTTGCTGATGGCGGCGTGGAAAAAGTTGTTGTGCATAATGTCTCTTCGGAGCATCCATCGTATATTTTGGCGGATTGTTTCCGCTATGACCGGCTCGTGTTTGCATCTGCGACCTTTAACGCGGAGCTTTTCCCATACATGGAATCACTTCTGCTCGATTTGAAAGCCCACAACCTGACCAATCGCACAGTAGCATTAATTGAAAATGGCAGTTGGGCTGTGGCAAGCGGCAGAAAAATGCGCGAGATCCTGGACCAGATGAAGGGTATGACAATCCTGGAACAAACCCTATCCATCAAATCATCGGTAAAAGGACCTGACCTGGAAGCCCTTGACGAACTGGCGAAAGCATTGCTGGCTGCTTGATGGCATTCTTGTATAAAAACAAGCCGTGTGAAAAACACGGCTTGTTTTTTCTATTCCATAATTGGATTGATTATCTGGAAAAGGATTGATCCCATTTAGCAAGGTATCCGTCTAGTTGAGAACGTATGATCCGAAATGGTTGGTTTAGATCGAGTGATCTCACATAAAAACGATTGCCTCTAATATTGTATGTATTGTCCGGGGTAATCTTTTCGTCTGTTTTAGCATATAAAAGCATGCCAGATACCCTGCCATCGTTATTAGTGTCCATATTATTAACGTAAGTAAATATTTGAAACATGTTGTTGGAATGGAGAGAAATGTTCTCGTAATAAGATTGCATGGTTCTTTGATAATACTTGGTGTCGATTACCAGCGCCTTGTGGTTCTTGCTTAAAACGATGTCGGTTTTCATCGTAGGCAGGTAATCAATCACGCCATCATCGACAATCCATTTAATATGAGTTGAGGCAGCGCGTACTTGCGGGTGATGGAACCGATAATACTCAAGGACAAATTGCTGAAAGATGCAGTGCATATTTTGTTCGCTCAAGAAATTTGCTAACTTGTGCTGACCTTTTTCTTCTGTCAGCAGAAGATCGTTGAGTACAAAGTAACAAATATTCATCAACATTCTATAAGTGCGGTTGTTGCGATGGAAAACAAGTTGGTGCCAAAGAATCTGACGCGGTTTAATGTAATCAATATCAGAGAAAAAGAATAGTAATTTTTTTAAATCAAATCGCCTTTGTTCACGCACAGTAGGTTCCTGCATAAGTAAAAGAGCGGTAGTTTTGAGAATTTGATTGAACACATTATTCGCGGAAAACTCATCGTATTCACAAGCAACAACCCGTTGATGTTGATTGATTTTTTTCATTGTGTCTGTAATATTAAGCTTTCCTCGTATAACAACTGAATAGTCCTGCTTTTCACAATACTCCCGAAACAACCCTTGTTTCAATTGTTGTGAAATGCCTTTACATAAAATTGCCGCAAAAAGTTCGTGAATATTCTCGAATTCCTCCGAAGAAACATCCTCGTAGTTGGATTGCTTCAATACATCAAATGCGTAAGAAAGCATGTGGTAGATATTTTTTATGAGGATATGCTTATCTTCAGTCATTCAGTGCTTCTTCAAGCTTTCTTTCCCATTCCTGTAGTTTGGCTGGTTCATCAAACCAGTACTCTCTGAGCATAGGGAGAATTTCATGGTTCACAATTTGATTCATCCACTCATCTGTGCATTCTTTTTGGTTGCAAAAATAGCTATGCCCGATACAAAATCCTTTTCCGAGTGATTTATCTGATTCAATTTTCCGGTTGAGTTCACTGACAGTATCGATTAGACTATCTAAAGTCTCGTTATCGAGTTCCAGCTGGTACTTTCTAAACCCAGGCTGATCGAATGCTGGTTCCATCTCGGAGAAACTAAAACGGCGGCGCAGGGCATAATCGATCATTGCCAGGCTGCGATCGGCTGTATTCATAAGACCGATAATATACAGATTTTTTGGCACACTGAACGGTTGACCACTATATGCCAGCGTTAATTTGTCTCCGCGGTAACTGTTTTCAATCAACATCAAAAGCTCACCAAAGACTTTGCTGAGATTGCCTCGATTTATTTCGTCTATGATTAGGAAGAATTCTTTATCTGGTTCGTTTGAAGCTTTCGCGCAAAACCGATAGAAAATACCTTGCTTTAACTCAAACCCCGTTTCGGTAGGCCGGTACCCCATGACGAAATCTTCATAAGAATAATTTTGATGAAATTGAACCATCTCAACCCGATTATCGTTTTCCTCCCCCATGATCGAATAAGCTAATCGTTTTGCAGCGAAAGTTTTACCAGTTCCTGGTGCACCTTGAAGGATGACATTTTTCTTGTTCCTGAGCAGATGCACCAGCGAATCATATTGATCTTCACCTAAATAGACCTCTGAGAGGAAATCTGCCTTTGTGTATGGTTTGTTGGGTTCTCCACTATCTTGACCCTCGTTTTGTTCACGGATAAGGTCCATGATAATATTAAATTCTTCTTTGGTTAATTTAAACAGGCTGCCATTAGGGTTTGATAAATACTCCATATTTGAGAGTTCTGGTGTTTGTCTTAGTGATGATAAGTGAATTGGGTTGGGTAGCACTTCGATCTTTTCAAAGAACAATCGTTCCTGGTTGGTCTCCTCGGTAATTCGACCCAAGGCAACAATTTGCATTGCAGGAGATGATTCATATAAAACAAGACCGTCATCGGGCTTGGCGTCCAGGAAGTTTTGGTGAATACGTCGATAATTCCCATTTTTGTTTACAACCGTATAGGAATGTGATTCTCCAACCGCGAGAGCGGATAGACTCCAAATTCGGGGGTTAGCATTCAACCACCAATACGAAACATTTATTAAGTTTTCAGGGGTTGTTTCGTTAATCCATTCTTTATAAGGCATTCGGTCAAGTGCCTCGCTGAGTTCATCCCGTAACCTCCAGATATAGATTCCGTCAACCCCGTCGGTGGCGTGCTTACCTGTGTAAAGAATCGGCCACCATCTGGCATTGTCATTATCATGTAGAAGCAGCGGCACATTTCTCTTTTTATGTATTCGTTTTGCCAGGGAAGACGACCCGGCATTATAGAAATTGAAACTCTTTCCATATTTTGCTGCCAATTGCGAGCAGGTTGCGCTGCCGCCATAGTCCTTTAGACGAGCAACGACTGTACGAGAATCTAGGGTAAACACTTCGGGGTCGTTCAGAAGTTCAACCCAATCATCCACTGTCAGACCCGGATGGTAATCTGGTGGAAACCAATCCTTTTCTTGTTGTATTAACATATCTCTTCGAGAAGTAAAAAACCCAAAATCTATAGTAAGGGTCTTGAACTTTGGATCTGGGTAACAGTCAGAAGTCAATGACGTTTTCAACATGCCCGTCAATTCTGTATCGTGTGAGATAAGCTCACACATGGAGTCATAAAGCTCCATATACCCTCTGAGATTGCTTTCTTTAGTTCCTTTTGTAGGTGAAAAGCTACTATCCAGAATTTTTGAAATATTTCGCAATTCAGAATATTTATAAATATAATATTTGTCTGGAAAACGAAGCCATAGATATGTGGTAATAGAATTCATGTTTTGATAGTGTTGTTTCCACCCATCAGGATTGTAGGCTGATCGTAACCTTTCAGATTCTGATCTGAAATATTGAATTCTTTTATGGAGGTCTTGGCGTTCGTCAAACAAGGAAAAAAACATAGCTCTGGTTGCTTCCGAATCAACTTGAGCGAATTCCTTGATCATAGCTTGAGGGTAATAATGAAAGGCTGTCAGGAGATTTTCAGTTTTTTGGGTAGCACCAAGAAACATTGAAAGGAAATCTGGTGCTTCAATATCCCAATGGTCCTGGAAATGTTTGACGGCAATCCATTTATATTTTTCATCTGGCCATGTTTTTGATTTGAATTCTTTTTTATATTCTGCAAGAATGGTTTGAAATTTTTCGTGGTCGAACATACAGAACCTCCAATAGAAGCATAATCGAATCAAATTTACCTTCCTATTGTATCCGGTGTTATATTATAGGTGCGATTAAAAAATGGTGAGCGGTCATGGATATCAAAACAATAGTAGAAAAACAACGGGAATATTATCTGAGTGGTGCGACGAGGGGTTATGCGTTTCGACTGGACGCCTTAAAAAAACTTCAGCAAGCCCTTCGCGATTATAAAACCCGCATCAGCAACGCTATGCTGGCAGACCTTGGGAAGCAGCCTTTTGAGAGCTATATGGCTGAGACCGGCATGGTGCTGGACGAAGTGCGCTATCACATTCGCCATCTTAAAGACTGGATGCGCAACAAGCGTGTACCCACACCCCTGGCGCAATTTCATTCGGTCAGCTTCGTCTCCCCTGAACCTCATGGCGTAACACTGATCATGTCTCCCTGGAATTATCCAATTTTGCTCTGCCTGGATCCGTTGATTGGTGCGATCTCGGCTGGAAACTGTGCTGTTATTAAACCCAGTGCTTACACACCTGCCACAAGCCAGGTGATCGCTGATCTGGTGACAGAAATATATCCGCCGGAGTTTGTCACAGTAGTGCAGGGCGGCAGGCAGGAAAACACGGATCTACTCGATCAGAAGTTTGACTACATTTTCTTCACTGGTTCTGTCGGAGTTGGAAAAGTAGTGATGGAAGCAGCTGCCAAGCACCTGACCCCTGTAACGCTCGAGTTGGGCGGCAAAAGCCCCACAATAGTCGACTCAAGTGCTGATCTGAAGCTTGCCGCAAAACGGGTCGCTTTTGGAAAACTACTCAATGGTGGCCAGACCTGCGTTGCTCCTGATTATGTCCTGGTTGAAGAAAGCGTGCGGGATGCGCTTATTCAGAATCTCAAAGAAGTGTTAGCTGAAAAATTCACGAATGGAGATTATGCTGACCATGCGCATATCGTTAATGAGCGCCATTACCAGGAGAAAAAAGCCCTTTTGACAGGGCAAACGATCGCTTTTGGAGGTCGATTTGACGATGAAAAGCGCAAAATAGAACCGACTGTTTTGATAGACGTCGACCCCGAATCAACAGTGATGCAGGAAGAGATTTTTGGTCCGATTTTACCGGTTCTAACCTGGAAGACGCTTGACGAAGCGATCGATTTTGTGCGCAGCAGACCCAAGCCCCTGGCGCTTTATCTGTTTTCCAGCGATCGCGAAACAGAAGACAAGGTGTTGAATACTTGTTCTTTTGGGGGCGGTTGTATCAACGACACCATCATCCACCTGGCAACCCCCCACATGGGTTTTGGCGGGGTGGGACAGTCGGGAATGGGCAGCTACCACGGCAAGCGCAGCTTTGATACCTTCAGCCACTATCGCAGCATCGTGCGCAAGTCGACCTGGCTGGATCTGCCCTTTAGATATTTCCCGTACAGCGAACAGAAATTCAATATTATCCGGAAGTTTTTGAAATAATCCATCAGTTTTGGATTGTCGATTAAAATGAAGCTTAAAGAATGTTACACCTCGTTTAATGACGATTGTTTATAAAGATATAATAATCCCCTGATAGTTTACAAAACCTTTTAGGGTTAACGATCAATACCATCCCTCTTCTGGAGGCTATATGAACAAAAGAAAAATCTTCATATTGCTTGAAGTGGCAATCCTCTTGGCGGCTGTTATTTCTGGCTGTCAATCTTCTGAACCGACTCAACCTTTAACCGATGTAACCCAAGCAGCCAGGTCTGCTGCTGCCACTGCACAAGCGGAGTTGAACCAGCTTCAGAATGAAGCCTACCTGTTGGAACAAGATTTGGATGCGAACTTTTCTGATCATTACGTCGGTATCCAGGTCGAAAGCTATCCGGCTTTGAAAGTGATTGTGTATCTGACTGGAGCTAATGAAACAGACCTGGTTGGTTTCATTGACGACCCGAGATTATTAGATGTGATCGAAGTGAAAGAAGAAGTCACCTCACGCAAGGAACTGCGCGAAACTCGCGACAGGTTGATGGCAGAGATGGACGAGGCTGGGATAACCTACACAACCGGTATCAAGATGGAACCGGCTCGCCTGCTGGTGTATGTTTACGATCTTCCAGGTGCACAGAATCTGCTGAAGGCGGCTGGTGTGGCAGTTCCGGGGCATGTTGAATTTATCGAGACGGATACCTTGCCGGAGGACGGCTGAGATAGCTAAACCAGGCTCTGCCGGTGGTAGAGATAACGGAATAAATGCGGGGCTCCGATTTGAGCCTCGCTTTTTTATACTCTGACCGATCGAATGACCGATTAGGTAAATGAGATTAACAATCAATAAAAAAAGCACCCTTGCGGATGCTTATGTGTGGACCCAGAGAGATTCGAACTGTGCGCAGCCCCCTGTAAAGGGCTCGACCTTCTCAATGAAAAAAAGCACCCTTGCGGATGCTTTCGTGTGGACCCAGAGAGATTCGAACTGTGCGCAGCCCCCTGTAAAGGGCTCGACCTTCTCAATCAAAAAAAGCACCCTTTCGGATGCTTTTGTGTGGACCCAGAGAGATTCGAACTGTGCATAGCCCCCTGTAAAGGGCTCGACTTCTCAATCAATAAAAAAAGCACCCTTGCGGATGCTTTTGTGTGGACCCAGAGAGATTCGAACTCTCGACCTTCTCAATGCCATTGAGACGCGCTCCCAACTGCGCTATGGGCCCCTGCTTACTTGTTCAATTGTTTCCCATGGCGCTCCCAATTCCCCGGAAGGGGACTTCGTGCGCTATGGGCCTCTACTTACTTGTTCAATTGTTTCCCATGGCGCTCCCAACTCCCCGGGAGGGGACTTCGTGTGCTATGGGCCCTTGTTTCTCTTTTCTTGAGAGAGAACACAAGTCTGCTCTCAAATGGACCTGGAGGGATTCGAACCCTCGACCTCTTCAGTGCGATTGAAGCGCGCTCCCAACTGCGCTACAGGCCCGTACTCCATCCAGATTTCAAGAATAAACATTCTAACGGTTTGATACAGGAATGTCAAGCATTTTTTTGGTGGTTGTGTTATTCTCCAGCGAAAATGTCACCCCCCGTTTTTAGTAAAGGTATCCTTCTCCTCTTTGGAGGTCAATGTCGAATTTGCAACGGGAGTAAATCTATTGTATTTAATTAATTCTCCATACGGGAATGTAACTTTGCCAGTGATGATTCGTTCAACGATATCTGGTGGATTAAGTACAACCTTAAATTCGCAATTTTTATATTCATCGGGAAGTTTAAGACCAACCGACCGTGAGCCATGACCATCAGTAATCCACCAATCCCTTGCCGTTCCATCATCACGGTAAAAAGTCGAGACAAAAGTCGGGTAGGGCACTGACCCAGTTGGCAAATTTCCTTTTTTTTCCACATCCCGGAGCGAATAGCTGCACGAACTCCTGTAGCAATAGGGGGGAAAGTTCATTGGTTAAATCAACCGTACTCAAGTCCAGTGTTCTTATGTCATATATGCCATTTACTATTTTTAATAGAGGGTTAAGTAATGGTTTTGGTTCAATGTTCCAATAAATTAACTGACCTATCGCTGCCTTTTCTTCTGTTAACGGAATTAGGAGGATGTCTCCGTTTTTTAACACAGATCTTTTGATTTCGTTGGTTGTCATTTATTCCTTCTTACTGCTCAGGTTACCCGTGATTGTGTTGTAACCTATCCTCAGTTTAACCCCGTCGTTTTTCACAAGCCATCACCAGTTCAAGAAAAGGTTGGTTAAGGATAATACCTACCCATCCTACAGCTCCATGTTTCAATTCGGTTTCGTAAGATTAATTTCTATCAATATTAACTCAACATCTTTTCCCAATCCTTACTAATCACAATGTTGAAGGGTCCTGTCGTTGTTTCAACGATGCCTAAGTTGCTCTTGTGACCTTCCTCAGCAGCAGTCTTTGACTTCATTTGAATTCCAAGTATTTTGCTTATCATTTTTTTAATCAAATCCTCAGGGCCTAATGCAGACTCATGGATTGTCATTATATTACCATCCCGGTTAGAGGCTCTAAGCAACCACACCAAATTTGATGTTTCCCGGTATATTATCGTCCAAATGGGAGTATAACTAACGTTAACAAATTCATTTGACTTTGCGTTGTTACAGGGTGTTTCCTGAATTAACAATTCATAAGTATCACGAAAGCGGTTAAATTTATTTTCTTGGGGGATTACGTATTTATCAAAAGCTTGGCTATATGTTTCTGTAAACTGGTCTACTACTTTCGCAGTAATTTTCTCCAACGCAAGTTTGATATTGGAACCACCTCTGTACGAAAATTGATGCCAACCTTCATTGTCTGTGGCGGTTACGCTGATATTATTTTTACAGAAAGAGTAATTGATTTGCCATGTTGATGTATAAAAAAATGTATCGGCTGTATCCATAATGGTCCTATTTTATCTGCTTGATGAATTTGAATAATACCAATGATTCGATTGAACGTTCTCCAAAATAGTGTTGAATCCCCCCACCCGGTGTAGCGATAATCGGTACTGGTGATTGTTTCTTCCCCTCTTGTTCCGCCCCAGGGCAAGTAGTAGCTCTTTTCAACAATTTGCCCACTGGCATTCATGACACCGCTGGCACTGCACAGGTGGTCGCCAAAGAGGAAAAATGTTTCGTTACCAATATTCATGGCGAACCGGTGACTGTCGGCATAGTCTTCATCTTACCGTACCACCCTGTTACCGTGATCATCTAAAACTGTTCTCTCATTCCTGCTTACTCGATTCTGAAGCTGGCAGCTTATACAAGGCGTTGTCATAGATAATCCACAAGTTTCCCTGGCTGTCTTTGACAATATTGCTCTTTGCAGACGTAAACATGCACCATTCTCCTGTTTCAGGCTGATGCCAGGCAAGCCCTCGTTCGGATCTGAACCAAATTCTGCCATCCTTGGTGTCAGCCTGTGGATCGGGTCTATCCCAAATGAAAGGTGAATATCCGTTGATTATATTTGTTATAAAAATCGGAGATCGAATAATGACCTGCTGATTATCTAACCGTTCATCTGATATTTGAAAATTGGCAACATCACTCACCCAGAGCACATTGTTCTCCGCAGCCAAAAGACCGATTTTTATCAAACGGAGAGGTCCGTTAGATAAATTAACTCGGTTTTCTTCCAATTCTCCTTTTTCTGGATTATAGCGTATTATTCGGCTATCATTGAGCAACAGATGAAGAAAACCATCGTTGTCTGTTTCCAAACTAAGATAATGGTCCGGAGTCAAATGTTGAATCAACTCTGATGAAGTTGTTCTGTATTCGAACAACTCATGCTTGTCTTCTGGACCGGATAAAATTATCCATATCTTACCATCAGGAGTCGAATTGATACCTAGGATAGTATGGTTGGCGAACAGTGGATTTCTCTCATCTTCAGATACGACAACCTTTGTTTCAGGATGGATTTTGTAAAGCGAACTGGGTTTTTTATACAATGGTTCAATCAGCCAAATATTTCCGATTGTGTCAGAAAAAAGGTTTGCATTTTTTGACACTATTGGACCCGATGACCAGCTATCATTGAAAACATCATATGTCCATACTTTAGCCTCATATTCTTTCTTACCAGTGAACCATAGTGAGTGTTGGTCATCCTTATCTAATGAGAAAAATATGTCAATCAGTTCTCCATCAGAGCTTGGAAATTCTGAGATCTTTTCCCAGAATGTTGGAGATTGCCCTTGTTCCATCGGTGTCATCGTAGCAAGGGTTGAGAATCCTCCTTCTCCGATTGGAAAAGCAGAAGTAAACATTGGTTCCATGCATTGTTCCTGGAGATTCCTGTCAACTTCCTGAGTCTCGTCCACTATAATAGTACAGGCGGCTAGAGCTAAAATACAAAGAGCACAGAGTGTGATGATTTTTCTCATTTTCTACCTCACTTGAAGCCAAGACCATATCATTGATGCAATATCATTGTTCAATGCTAAATCACTATACGACAAATATCATCGACCGGGCTCATCTGCTAAGTTAGCGTAAGTGTAAGTAGAATTTTGAGCGCTCCCAGTCTGGAGGAAAATAACTCGGATGCCTTGGCGTAGATAAAGAGACGCCTACATTGTAAACAATTCTTTGATTTTATCAGGTTGAACGCATTTTTTGGGTGGTGTTTTTTGGGTGGTACAGGTGTTGAGCCATGTTGTGGTGGTTCCGATCCCAACATACATTATAGACAGGGAGTAAAAAAACCAGCTCGTCAAGCTGGTTTTTGGTTAAATTTGGCTGGTTTATCAGGCACCAGTGTTGGTAATGGATGTGGATTTCTTCTTTTCGTCCTTTGCTTTACGTTTCTCTTTTATATTCTGTTTCGGTTTCTTGCGTTCCTCTTTACCTGCTTTGTCCTTACTTGCCATGGTATCCTCCTTTTTCGGATGGTTTACCCACTAATTATAGCAGAATTGGGGCAATTTTTCCTGGAAATGGTATCATTATAAATTAGCGTTCGTTATTTCCGAACGACTCTGACGGTAAGGAGATATGGTTGGAAGAGTTATCAAGGCAGACACGCATCCGCTATCTACTGATCTTGCTGGTATTAATCACAATTCCCTGCTATCTGCTTGGGTTTGTTTTACTTCGACTGGACCGGGGACCTCAACCCGGCAGACCGACGGCCACCGGCACCTCTACGATCACAACCACGCCAACGATCACACTCACAGCCTATCTGACGCGGACCGCGTCAATTACCCCGACTGCCACACTAACTTTGCAGCCGACCAACACCCTTACAGCAACACCAACCCCAACTGAAACTCAACTTCCAACAGCGACTGTACCCACAACTCCTGCCGTAACGAGTGCTCCAACCGATGTTCCGGCGCCAACGGATGAACCAAACCCTAACCCATGAAAGGGGCTTATGACATTTGAACTTCTCCCATTTTTAAAATCGATGATTTCAGTTTCCGGGTTATCCGGTTACGAAGCACCGATTCGTGACGTCCTCACCCCGGTCTGGCAAGAACTAAGTGACCGCACCTGGGTGAGCAGCCATGGCAGCTTGCATGCCATGCGCTTCGGAGTGGGCGCTGAGCCCCGACCTAAAGTGATGATCGCCGCTCATATGGACGCCATCGGTCTGATGGTAACCGGTATCGAAGATGGCTTTTTGCGCATCACCCAGGTTGGCGGCGTGGACCCGCGCATTTTGCCAGGACAGATGGTCATCGTGCATGGTACTAAGGGCAGTCAGCCTGTTGACCTGCCGGCGATGGTGGTTATGCCTCCGGCGCATCTTTTGCCGAAAGACGGTCAAAAAGGACCGCTCCCTCAAAAGTATCTCCTGGTTGATACCGGCTTACGCCCTGCTGAGGTGGAAAAATATGTGCGCACAGGGGACGTGATTTCATTTGCAACCGAACCGCGTGAACTGAGCGGCGAGACGATCAGCGGGCACACCCTGGATAATCGCGCCTCAGTTGCCGCCACCACAATCGCGCTTGACCTGCTCTCCCGGCGTAAACATCTTTGGGATGTGATCGCTGTTGCCACCTTACAGGAAGAAGTGGGTGGTATAGGAGCTATGGGCAGCTCTTTCGATATCATGCCCGATTTTGCCATCGTAATCGATGTGACCTTTGCCAAGGGTCCGGGAGGTGGCGATACAGTTTTATTTGACATGGGCAAAACCATTACGCTCACCTGGGGGTCTTGTGATCATCCCGCGCTTTACGATGCAATGCAAGCAACTGCAGAAGAATACGAAATCCCAGTTGCTCGTGATTTCGCTCCCAGTGGGGCAGGGACTGATGCCTACGACGTCCAGGTTGCACAGGCTGGCATCCCTGTTGTGGAAATCGGCATCCCTTTGCGCTACATGCACACTCCGGTAGAAGTGGTTAGCATCAAAGACATCAAACGAGCTGGCAGGCTGATGGCAGAGTTTATCACCGACTTGCCGCTCGATTTTATGAATACTGTGAGATGGGAGTAGACAATGGCGAAAAATTATTCTCCCAAACTGGGTAAGAAAGAACTTGACCTGCTGACACGTCTTAGCAATTCCCTGGCGGTATCAGGCGACGAACAGGAAGTGCGTGAGATCGTCTATGAAGAACTGCAGGAATTTAAAGATTCGATGCACACCGATGCCATGGGCAACGTGCTGGTACGCCGTGAAGGCAACCAACCGGATTGCCTGAAGGTCATGGTTGCTGCCCACATGGATGAGGTCGGCATGATGCTGATCAAAGATGAGGGCGATGGATTGTTTGAATTCGTGGTTATCGGTGGTGTAGACCCGCGCCAACTGGTTGGAAAACCTGTGATAGTCGGGCGCAAGCATGTTCCAGGTGTGATCGGTGCCAAGGCAATTCACCTGACCACCAAAGAAGAGCGTGAACAAGAACTGAAAGTAAAATCACTGCGAATTGATGTCGGTTTGGGCGGCTCGAAACTGGTCGAAATCGGTGACCGGGCAACCTTCGCGACTAATCTTGCAGTTTTGGGGCCAAGCCTGCGCGGTAAAGCCCTGGATGACCGCCTGGGAGTGTTTAACCTGATCCAGCTGCTTAAAAACGCACCAGAAAACATTGATCTGTTGGCGGCGTTTACAGTGCAGGAAGAACTCGGTTTGCGGGGTGCAAAAACAGCCGCTTACTATTTCAACCCAGATATTGGAATTGCAATGGATTCAACCCCGGCAAACGACATGCCGCATTTTGATGGCGAAGAGAACCCTGCTCACAACACAAAACTTGACGGCGGACCAGCAATTTACCTGATGGACGGAGCCACAATAGGCGATCGGCGACTGGTGAAATGGCTGACCGAAACCGCAGATGCTGAGAAAATTCCCTGGCAATATCGTCAACCAGGCAGGGGAGGAACCGACGCCGGCGCAATTCATAAGACCCGCTCCGGGGTGCCGAGCGTATCGGTTTCTGTGCCCCAACGCTATTTACATTCGGCTGCCGGTATTGTCCGGATCGATGATGAATTGAATACGCTGAAACTATTACATGCCGCGCTTTCACGGCTCGATAAAAGCATCCTAAACCTGCAGGAGATCAAATAATGGCAAAGACAAATAATGATTTATTGAATATTTTAGAGATGCTGGTTGAGACCCCTGGTCCCTCTGGCTCTGAGCACCTGATCCGCTCCAAAATTGAAGAAGAAATTCGCGACCATGTCGATGAGATCTATACCGATGCGCTTGGCAACCTGATTGCACGTAAGGGTAAAAAGGCTGAAAACGGCAAACGGGTGATGGTTTCGGCGCATGTGGACGAGATCGGACTGATGGTCACTCATGTTGATGAGAATGGCTTTGCCCGCTTTATCAGCATTGGTGGGGTGAGTCCTTTCACCTGTATTGGCGGCAGAGTTTTGTTTATGAACGGAACTCAGGGTGTGATTGGTAATGAACGACTGGAAGCAAACGAACAACCCAGCCTGGCTAAATTATTTATTGATACCGGTGCGACCTCCAGGGAAGATTGCAAAGTTGGTGTTGGTGATGTTTGTGGTTTCGAGCGTCCGTTTATGAACCTGGGCAAACGCCTGGTAGCTAAATCGATGGACGACCGAGCGGCTGTAGCTGTCTCAATTGGTGCTTTAAAAGCAATCAGAGAGACCTCTAATGAAATTTATTTCGTTTTCAGTGTTCAGGAAGAAGTTGGTTTGCGCGGTGCGATCACTGCCGCCTATGGTGTTGATCCAGAGGTTGGAATTGCAGTTGATGTGACCCGCACGGGCGACACTCCCAAGGGCGTCAAAATGGAAGTTTCTTTGGGCAAGGGTCCTGCTATTAAAGTGCGTGATTCTTCCTTTATCGCCGACCCCCGCGTGATCAACTGGATGGTCGAAGAAGCAAAATCACAGGGGCTGCCCTACCAAATGGAAGTGCTCGAGGCTGGAGGAACTGACGGAGCCGCTATCCAGCGTACGCGTGCCGGTGTTCCGGCTGGCTGCCTCTCGATACCCTGCCGATATATTCATTCGCCTTCTGAAATGATTGATGTTGACGACTTGCAGAACTGTGTGAAACTGCTGACAGGCATGTTGGAAAAACCAATCGAAATTTAATTAATAATTACGTTGCTCGATATGCTTTACAATAAGGTTTATGACTAAGAATCGAGAAAAAAACAGAAAAGGCTTGTTTTCGCAGATATCCCTGGTCGTTCTTGTGATCCTGATGATCACTGTGACCGGCTGCGAAAGCTTGCCTTTTGATTTTGAGCTGCCGTGGGACCAAAACGCTATCCAGTTACCTGGCGACTTAGCAACCCAACCCGCTCCAGAAGTGACCCCTACCAGTCAAACCGAAAGCACTGAAGTTCTGCCTTTGCAACCAGAAAAACTGATCATCTGGCTCCCCCCCGATCTCGACCCGCATGATGACACCGAGGCCGGAAGCTTGCTGATTGAAAAACTTAACAGTTACGCCTATTCAAACAAGATTGAAATCGTGGTTCGTGTTAAATCACAAACCGGTTCGGGCAGCCTGATCGATTCCCTGACTGCAACCCGGGCAGCTGTGCCCGAAGCCCTTCCCGACCTGATTGTCCTTTCAGCAAATGACCTGCAGCTGGCTTCTCAACGGGATCTGATATATGAAAATGAACAACTGACGGAAATGCTTGGAGGGAGCGATTGGTATTCGTTCGCCAGGCAGCTCAGCCAGGTGGACGGCAAAGTATTGTCAATTCCTTTTGCGTCTGATCCGCTCGCGATGATATACAGTTCCACCAACTTGCTGCCTCCGTCGGGTGAGTGGAACCAGATCCATAAAAACTACGGGATATTTGGTTTTGCAGCTGACGACTCGTTGGGCAGATTTTTATTATTGCAGTATATGTCTGCTGGTGGCGATGTGATGGATGGGCAGGGCTATACGCTGCTCGAAGAAGCGCCCCTAATCGCTTCGCTGCAAGCTCTGAAAGACGCTTTGAACACGCGCCATATCAACAGTCTCTCATTGTCATACCAGAATGATTCCCAGGTCTGGCAGTCATTTTTGGACCGAAACCTTGACACAGCAGTTGTCCCGGTTAGCCTGGTGTTGAGCCATTCTTACGAGGATTCAAACCAGCCTCATGCTGCATTGTCTGAACCGCCATTTACGCTTGCGACAGGCTCAGCCTGGGCGTTGGCCAGCCCGGATATCGCCAGGCAGGAGCTGGCTTTGGATTTGCTTGAAGAACTGATGCAAACCGAATTCCTTGCAAAATGGACTGAGGCGCTGCATCGGCTGCCATCGAAACCATCTGCACTTGGTTCCTGGACAGAGCCTGACTTAAAGCCTGCTTTGGAAAAAATTGCTGGCGCAACCGTTATTTATCCGCCCAATGCAGTTCTCAACCAACTCGGTCCTATTTTGCGAAATGCAACCCTGTTGATCTTGCGTGATGGCGGTGATGTGGTCGAAACCGCGCGGCAGGCAATCGAAAGTGTAAAATAATGCCCGGCACCAAGGAAAAGACCCCACAAATCAAAAACCGCAGGGTGAATGGAACTCCGATCGCTATCATCATCATGATCGTGATGGTGATATCCCTGATGCTGTTTATCAGTGTGCAGGAACGGCGCACTATCATCAATCCAACAACTATGACCCAAACTGCCGTCCAACAACAGGTATTGGAGACGGGTGAGCCCGGGATCGATTTTTACGAAGCCACCATGCCTCCCCGACCGGTGGTGAATGTTAACGGGATTGTTTTAATGGGCGGTATTATGGTGATCATCGTGCTGATTGCTTTTCTTCGGGAAGCTCTCAGGTAAACAAAGTAACAGAGGATCCTTTGACAAACCGAATTGAAAACCTGAAAATTCAGATTAAAAATGCTCGCCTGGACGCAATCGTTGTGAACCCCGGCGCAAGTTTTCGCTACCTCACTGGCTTACAGTTTCACCTTATGGAAAGACCCGTGGTGATGGTTTTCATCCATGACGAGCTGCCTCGGTTTATTTTGCCCAGGCTCGAAGAAGCCAAAGTGGGTAGCCTGGGGTTTGAATCTCAGAATTATTTCTATGGAGATGATCCTGCCACCTGGCAAGCTGAATTTAACCAGGCTCTGGGAGATTTTAAGACCAGGCAACTGCGCATAGGTGTTGAGCCGACCGTCCTGCGCTACCTGGAGCTGGAGTTGCTGCAAAAGGCTCTGCCAGGTGCTGAATTTGTGGATGGCAGTCAGGTATTTGCCCAATTGCGAATGCGTAAGGATACTGACGAACTAACAAAGATGCGAAAAGCATCAGAAATTGCCGAAAATGCATTGTTAAGCACATTGAGGACGATCAGAGTTGGTCAGACTGAGAAGGAAATTACCTCCGCATTACTGGTGCAGCTCTACCGACATGGCTCCGATTCGGAATTGCCCTTCGCTCCAATCGTAGCCAGCGGTCCCAACAGTGCCAATCCGCATGCCTCCCCTTCGGACAGACAGCTGGAGGCTGGCGACGTGCTATTGTTTGATTGGGGAGCAGGTTATGAAGGCTATTACTCGGATATCACCCGTTGTTTTTTCGTCGAACACGAAGATCAACGTATGCTTGAAATTGCTGAGACTGTCCAGCGAGCCAATCAATCGGCAGTTGCTGTCGGAAAAGCCGGAATGACAGCCGGGCAGGTAGATGAAGCAGCGCGGGATAAAATTGAGGAAGCTGGTCTGGGCGCATATTTTACACACCGCACCGGGCATGGGTTGGGCATGGAAGCGCATGAAGCCCCCTACATTTTCAGTGGAAACGACCAGGTCTTAAAAGAGGGAATGGTTTTTACCATTGAGCCTGGGGTTTATGTTCCTGGTTTGGGGGGGATTCGGATTGAGGACGATGTGGTTGTGGATCAGGATGGTTTGACCTGTCTGACTACGCTGCCGAGAGAAGTGCTGACTATCCAAAGATACCTGGAACTGTTTGAATTCTTTGAGAAACTCTAATGAAATTAACTTATGAAACCCTCACTATCGGTCCGATGGGTAATAACGTCTACCTTTTAGCTGATGAAGACACAAAAGAATGTGTCATCATCGACCCGGGGTTTTTGCCAAAAAGGCAGCTCGATTTTATTGATCAAAAGGGGTGGAAACTGAAACAAATCTGGGTTACACATGGGCATTTTGATCATACCGCCGGAGTGAAAGCGCTGAGCGAGGCATTTGATCTGCCTGTTCCGATCGCAATGCACCCGGAAAGCTTCGAATTTGCACAGCAAAATCCTTCAGATGGGATGTTTGGTGTGAGTGTTGACGAGGTTCCACGTGTGGATATCCCCCTGCGCCACGGTATGTGGCTTGGGATTAACCCCGACAGCGCAGAAAAAGTAGTGGAAGTCAGAGACGTATCGGGACATAACCCCGGATCGGTGATTTTCCATTGTCCTGCGATGAATGTAGCCTTTGTGGGCGATGCCATTTTCAGGGAAAGTATTGGACGAACCGACTTTCAGGGCAGCGATCACGAATTGTTGCTTAAGAATATCCGTGAGCAGATTTTTAGCCTGTCTGAAGAAACTGTCTTGCTTCCGGGGCACATGGACCCGACTACGGTCGGGCACGAAAGACGTTTTAATCCCTTTGTTAGAGGGTAAACGTTAGAGCGCGGTGCCTTTTTGGGGCGAGTAAAATCCGGACAAATCCAGCCCTTCGTGCTCCAGTAATTTGATTTTCATCTCAATCCCTCCGCCATAACCGGTCAGATTGCCATTTGCTCCAACGACCCGGTGGCAAGGGATGATAATAGAAATCGGGTTATGACCGATCGCACCGCCAACTGCCTGGCTCGACATTGTCTTTATACCCTTTTTCAATGCGATCTTACGGGCTATTTCTCCATAGGTGATCACCTGTCCATAGGGGATTTCGCGGACAAGGTCCCAGACCTCCTGGCGGAACCTGGTACCCACAGGCTTGAGCGGAAGATTGTTAACGGTGGGATTGGAACCCTCAAAATAATCATCCAGCCATTTTTTGGTGATGATGAAAACAGGAAGATCTTCTTTCTGAGAGAATTCTGACGACAGGATGTTCTCGCTGTATTTTTGATTCTCGATCAATAAGTTAACGAGGTTGATGGAATCGCTAATCAGCGTGATGATTCCGAAGGGGGATTGGTAACTGCTTGAATAATAGATCATTTGCTTTACCTCTGTATTAAGTATAGCTGAGTTTTTGATAGCAGTAGGACGGTTTGTACGTTACAGCTTGTGGAGTGTCGGATTTGTGGCGTTCTGTGTAATTTTGGAGCTTTTCCCCTAAGTTTAATAGCGGTGTGGGATCTATATATTTAAAAGCATAGTTGCTTAAAATTCATGTTGCCGATTCCACATACACAGGTAACTATTTCTTTAACACGAAAAGATATTCATGAGCAAGAAGAAGGAAGTTGTACTTTTGACTTCGTTGAATCCAAAATCTCGTTGATCTACAATTGAGTTGTTGCTTGATGATAATCTCTTTTAACTTGAAACCTTCAGAAATGAATGTGTTTAATGTAGCAAAACCCAGAGGCACAGTGGAGCCATTTTTTCTGATATCGCCCATCATGATTGCACAATACTTACTCGGTTTTAATACCCGAAAGCTCTCTGAAGCTACCTTTTTCAGTTGTGTTATAAACTCAGAATATTCAACTCTAGATAAATCATTTTCAAGGTCACTGCTATATTTAATGGCGTTTGCATAAGGGGGATGAGTACAGATTAAATCAATAGAATTGTTATTTATCGCCGTTAGACAACGAGCATCGCCGATCATTGCAGTTGCGGAACTCGTGTAGGTTGGTGGAAGAATCGTTTTTGTTCTTGACAGTTCAATAGCATGTGGATTTACATCAATTCCTATGCTATTTCTACCTAACAGCTTTGCTTCGACTAGAGTTGTTCCACTTCCTACAAATTGATCTAATAACAAATCCCCCTCTTGAGAATATCTGAGTATTAAATTCCTTGGCACGTAGGGGGACCAGTTTCCTCGATATTTTGGGTCATGCGTTGCCCAGGACCCTCTATTTGGGAAGGACCATGTGGTTGTTGTTTCTAAGTTAAATTCACTCGGCTCCCAGGAATCTCCAAAGCTTTTTTTCATGGCTCAACCAAATTGAATATCCAATTAATCCAACCTCGGATGGTTTGGGCACGTCGCGTGTAAGTTTCATCACTACGAACATTGTATATGTGATTTGATTTCATTAGCGAAACGATTTCTTGTATGGTCGGTGTTTTTTGCAACGTAAGCTTATAAACATCCATAAAGACTTTATGCTCAAGGATTCTTTTACATAGAGCCAGTTGTTTCTCTTTGTAGTTTAGGCTAAAAATCATCTGACCACTTTTTGACAGTGAGAACAATGTTGAACCAGTATCTGTTTTCTTTTCCACTAATCCAAGGTAGATTGCTGCACCAGAATAATAATCTGCTTGACGAATATCAAAACCATATTCCCAAGCAATTTTCTCAAGGCTTTTATCCTGATTGATCAAATTTGAACAAAGATCAATTACTCTATCAAACCTGTCAGCTTGTGGGAAAGGAGCTTTGGGTTCTTTCACCGGTTCTAATTCGTTCGCGATCTTTTCGATATCTTCCATCGTTATTCTAGTATCATCCATTGAATATCTCATGGTCTTTATCAAGGAGATCGAGTTATAGTTAGATTGATCAGTAAAGGAATACTCATATAGGTTGAAAATTCCATTAGAATAAACAAGGAAGATAGTCCTCACTTTTTTTCTTAATCTGTTTACCCAGGTACGAAATGGATAATACAATTGCCTGATTAAAAAATCTGGAGCTGTATATAGTTTTGCTTCCACTAAAGTCAAACTGTCAAAGCCTTCGAAAGCTGCATCTATTTCTATTTGTGAGTTGACCACAGATATATTATGTGAAAAAACTCCTTTGCTGCTTTGAATATTAAATGAAAATGCTCCAGTACCCATTCTACCTGAGACAGTAGATACTAAACCTTCTTCAGATAAGAAATCTTCAAAAATACCAGCTGCCATTGCAGCATTAATCGCCATAGTTTCAGATGTTAATATTTTAGCATCAAGACTCTGTACATAACTAGGAAAAATGGCTTGCTTGACCTCACTGTTAATTGTTTGAATTTCTTTATATAGATCGAAGGAAGAAATTATATATTCACTCCTAGAAATTGGGAGAATAGCTAGTTTATTGTCCTTAAATATGATTGGAAGGCTCGCATGATTGTCAGCTTTAGCCATCAATCGAGGTTCACGAAACTCCTTAATTTGTTTAGCCAAAATTCGAAATTCACCATTGGAAACAATATGATCCAAAACATTGTATTTTTGGAAGATCTTCTCCCAACTGATATCATTCACTGTCCTTTTTTGTTTACTCATAATTCCGCACCAAAATCTCTTCGACATCACCTCGACGACTTCCGACAGAATTTACTGCACGTTTTGCATTAACCGAGGAAACATTATAACTAGAATATAGGTCAAGGATAAAAGGAGTCGCGGAGTTTGACAAAAGAAATTTCACTCCTCGATTGTGTAATACATCACAATGATGCTTGAGTCTTATTTGTTCTTCTCGATTAAAACCATTTTTAATGTAACCTGTAAAACTTGCTGTATCAGAAACAGGATCATAAGGAGGATCTAAGTAAACAAATGTGGGAGGTTTGACTGACTCCAGGATATTGCTATAATCTAAACTTAAAATAGTAGTTTCTGTTGTTTGAAGATAGTGACTCACTGCCCGTAAAACTGGGGCATTAACGATATTAGGATTTTTGTAGGATCCAAATGGGGTGTTGAATTCACCCGCATTGTTTACTCTAAACAAGCCGTTGTAACAGGTTTTATTCAGAAAAATCAGCCTCGCTGCTTTTGAAACTTGATCAAGCTTATCATAAAAGGGTTTGTCCCTGTCCCAATCTCTGACTTTGTAGAAATGTTCTGATTCGTTCTTGTGTTTTGAAAGAGTTTCAATGAGTTGTTCAACATTGTCTCGAACGACTTTATACATATTCATTAAGTCAACATTTATGTCATTGATTATTGCTTGTTTAGGCTGAAGACTAAACAAGACTGCGCCCCCCCCAAAGAATGGTTCGCAGTAAGAACTAAAGTTCTTTGGAAACAATGGAAAAATATCTCGAAGTAATTGCCTTTTTCCTCCGACCCATTTAACCACTGGTTGAACAAGAGGACTCTTACGCATTGTTTACACACCTTAGAACAAATGTACTCTTATATTTTATCATGTTTATGAGGATATTGATAGAAAAAAACCCACCTCTCATGCATGATGAATCTAACAACAAGAGATTTGTAACTACAAATCTCTTGTTGTTCACGTCGAATGTTCGTTACTTAGCATAGCTAACCGAGCGGGTCTCACGAATGACCGTCACCTGGATCTGCCCGGGATATTGCATGGTCTGCTCGATCTCGTTGGCAATGTCTTTTGCGAGAACATGTGCCTGATAATCATCGATATCTTCTGGTTTGACGATGATGCGAACTTCGCGCCCAGCCTGGATGGCATAACTCTGTTCCACACCCTGGTGATTATTGGCGATTGTTTCGAGTGCTTTGAGCCGCTTGATGTATTGCTCAAGATCTTCCCGGCGTGCGCCGGGACGAGCACCTGAAATGGCATCGGCGGCTTCAATCAAAATTGCTTCAACGGTCTCCTGGTCAGTCTCGTGGTGGTGAGAGGCGATTGCATTTACAACCTTTGCATGAACACCGTGGCGTCGGGCAAATTCTGCTCCCAACAGCGCGTGAGTGCCTTCTGCGTTCTGGTCCATCGCTTTGCCCAGGTCGTGCAGCAGCGCTGCGGTGCGGGCAACCTCGACATCAGCGCCGAGTTCTGCAGCGAGAATGCTGGCAATTTTTGAGGTTTCAACGGAGTGAGCCAACTGGTTTTGACCGTATGATGTGCGATACTTCAGCCGCCCCAGCTTTTTAACAATCTCTGGATGCAAACCGTGAACGCCGGCTTCGTAAACCGCCTCTTTGCCTGCTTTGACGATGTCTTCATCCATCTCTTTGCGCTCTTCTTCAAGAATTTTCTCGATATAAGCGGGATGGATCCGGCCGTCATTAACCAGACGGGTCAGGGTTCTGCGGGCAATTTCGCGCCGGACTGAATCAAAACAAGACACCGTCACTGCCTCGGGCGTGTCGTCTACAATCACATCGACACCGGTTGCCTGTTCGAAAGCGCGAATGTTGCGTCCGTTCCGACCAACGATACGCCCTTTCATTTCTTCGTTTGGTAATGTAACAACAGAGGTTGTAACCTCAGCGACCTTGTCTGAGGCAACCCGTTGGATAGCGTCAGCGATCATCTCACGAGCTTTTTCCATGCCGGTTTCACGGGCTTCAGTCTCAATTTGGCGAATGATGCGTGCCATATCGGCATGCGATTCTTTCTCGACCTCTTCAAGCAGGATCGCACGGGCTTCATCAACGGTCATTTCACCGACACGTTGAAGCTCGTTAGAGCGTTCTTCGTAAAGGAGATCAATTTCGTTGGCACGTTTGTCTATCCGACTTTGACGCTTATTGAGGTTAGCTTCACGAAGCTGCATCTGATCGAAACGGCTGTCCAGTTCTTCACGGCGTTTGCCCAGACGGTCATCTTCTTTATTGAGCTCAGTGCGCCGGTTCTGAATATCATCTTCGGCATCACGAATGATTCGGAGAGCCTGGTCTTTGGCATCAAGCTCGGCTTGCCGGGCTTTTTCTCGCGCAGCGGCAATAATATCACTGCTGGTCTGCTTTAATTTTTCTTCTTTATTCTTGCGAATAGTAGAAAAAATCAGAAACCCAAGCAGAATACCACCGATCAATGCCAGACCCACCCAAACATAAAGCATGGGATAAGGTGCTGGCGGGGTTATTTGAAATAAGGTTTTCATTGTGTCAATTGCTCCATTTTCTCTTTTCCACACCTATTGTTTCCAGCTTTTCTCCCCAGAGTGACGGAAGACACTCGCGGACAATCCCATAAGAGAAGCCCCGGCGCTGAAGAGCAGCACCAAGTTTTCGGTCATATTCCGTTTTTTCCAGGTTTTGATAACGACGGCTCAGTTTTCTGCCAGCATCCATTGCAAGATCCAGGTCATCCAGATTCGAAGATTGCAGTGCTTGTTCAATCTCATCGTCCGCGACGCCTTTTTGACGCAGTTCAAGTTTCATCAGGCTCTTACTGCGTGGGTGAAACCTCTGGCGGCTGTCCAGCCAGTTTTGGGCAAAATCGAGATCGTCGACCAGCTTCTCTTCCTTCAGACGGGCGATAACCCTTTCAATCAGAGCAGGCTCATAACCCTTCTTGTCGAGATAGGTTGTCATTTCCTTCTCAGTGCGGGCTCGAATACTCAGAAAGTGCAGAGATCGTCTCAGCGCAATTTCGAGTTCATCTTTCTGCTGAAGGCGGGCAATCTCGCTCGTGTCTATCTGGCGGCCAATTGTCAGCCATGCGGCTGTCATCCGGTCCAGTGAGAAAGCATATTCACCATCCAGATAAATATTTACCCGGTTGCGATTACGCTGTTGAGATTGAATTTCCGTTATCAACTTAGCCATTGTTATCAAAAAAGCCATAGTTCATGACCATGGCTTAAATCCCTCGTTTGAAAGGTAAGTGTGGATTTTTGGAATCGGTTCAGTTGCCGACCAATATTAAGAATACAGTATTAAACTTAATATGCTAACAATCAACTGCATCTCGTTTTTAGTTCCATTGCCCTCATGCTATAAGAGCGTAAAATTTCCAAAAGTCGGTGGGAGCTACCCATCCGTTCCACAAACAAACCAATATTCAAGTAACTCAAAGTCCATAGTCTTTATAAGAACCATGTACAGGTGTTTTATTCTTAAATAAATTATACATTAATTATACAAATTAATGAAATTAATTTGATTGGGTTTTGCGAATCTCATGACGTATCAATACCGTACGGGTGGGTTCCAATCACGAACGCTCGATATTAACATCCGAAGGGAAGGGTCCCTGTGCCTGCGAAGCAAGGTACGACCCCTTCCGCAAATTCATGCCAAGTACCGGGAAACAGAACGGGACAAGTACTGCTCGCTGCGCTCCCAGCATCATAACCGCGTTCCCTACGATACGATTGCCTTGTCGGATTGGAGTTTTGGGTCGTGGGCTATGGGCGGGTTTAGCTGATTGGGTCCAGGCAAAACGCTCTCGTCCTGAACTCGCCCTTACTATTATCTTTGGCAATGCCACAATAAGAATTCCTATGGTTGTTACATTCTTCAATAATTCCCGGTTCTCATGTTAAAATAAAGGCATGCGCAATAAAGTGTCTGACAACTATTTTGAGAAACCAGCGGTCAAAGCTCACAAACAACAACGCACCTGGCAGATTCTCTTCCCGGTTTTATTTGCGGGTTTAATTGTTCTGCTCATCATGGCTTGGCTTATCGCTTTCGATGGACGTATTCATCCCGGTATAAACAATCTGGCTGGGGTTTCGGTTATTTTACTTTCCCTGCCTTTTTTTCTTTTCGCATTGGTCAAACTTGTCCTGCTGGTTGGTATGATCTACGGAATGGGTAAATTGAAACCCTTGATCCCAAAAGCCGGAACCAAAATTCTGCAGGCATTCGAGACCGCCCGCTGGCACATTCGAAAAGGCGCAGATATAAGTGTTCAACCTGTTCTGAGCCTGCAACAGAGCAACGAAAAGGCAAAACAAGTTGTTCGAAGTTTTAATAATAAGCTTATTAAAAGAAGGAATTAACTCATGAACCAAAATGTTAAAACGATTACCCTGATCGTCGGAACGCTCCTGGGGGCTTTTTTGGGCTATAAGATCGCCCAGGATTTTGTTGAATCCTCAGAAAAGACCCCGGGAAAATTGCCTATCACTGCAGCGCAGGGTCTGCAGGTCGGACTAACTGCAGTAAACGCACTAAAACAAATCGGAAAAATCAGCGGCAAATCAGGATAAGCAAAGGCACTCTTTACATTGTTTGAATTAACCTTTTTAGGCACATCTGCTTCTGCCCCTTCAATTAAACGTGGGCTTTCATCGCTTGTCGTTCAGCATGACGAGTTTCGCTTTATGGTCGATTGCGGCGAAGGCACCCAACGTCAGATCCTGAAAAGCGGGATAGGGTTCAAACGACTCAATCATATTTTGCTTACCCACGGGCACCTAGATCACATTCTTGGTTTGGCTGGTTTGATCTCGACTTTTTTGCGTTGGGAAGCAATTGAAGAAGTTAACATTTACGGCAGCCGCCATACAATGGAACGCGTTGACGACCTGATCAATGGAGTTGTACTCCGCCGTCAACCCGCAGGGATACCGCTAACCCTCCACGATATCAAACCGGGACTGATTTTCGAGACTGACAAATTTCAAATCACTGCCTTTCCAGTAGAACACCGTGGTTCGAGCTCGCTTGGTTTTCGTTTTGACGAATTCGGCAGACGTCCTTTTTTACCTGAAGCAGCAGAATCCCTGTCCATTCCGCCTGGTCCATGGCGAAAAGACCTCGTTGCTGGCAAAAATGTTTCCCTTCCAGATGGCAGAACGATATTTCCTGACCAGGTTTTGGGACCGGAACAACCGGGGACAAGCCTGGTTGTCGTGGGAGATGTGGGCAAACCAGAAAAACTGTTTGAATACGTCCGTGGTGCAGACGCGATGGTCATTGAAGCAACTTACTTAAATGAAGAGAAGGAAATGGCAGCTACTTACGGGCATTCCACGGCAGAGACTGTGGCATCCCTGGCAAAAGAAGCAGGAGTGGGTCAATTGATATTGACTCACATATCGCGCCGGTATCGGGACGATGACATTCTGGACGAAGCCCGGAGTGTTTTCCCGAACACCTGGCTGGCGAGAGATTTTGATAGTTTCCAAATTAAACGCAAAGATTAATCACGTTGTTGTCCGTTCTTCGTTCGGAAAAACGACAGCTCGCAGCCATGATAAAATCCCCAATTAATATGTATACAAAAAAGCTAATTCTTGCATCTGGTTCGCCGCGTAGAAATGAATTATTGGGTTTGCTGGGTGTTCCATTTACAAAAAGACCGGCAAAAATCGATGAACGCAAGCATGAGTCGGAAAGCCCCCGGGAATATGTCGAACGAATGGCGTCTGAAAAGGGCAGCGCCAATGTGATCGGAGAAGACGAAGTTGTCCTTTCGGCAGATACTATTGTGGAGCTTGATGGCTTGGTTTTAGGTAAACCAAGCGATGAACGTGATGCCGGGAGGATCCTTAAGTTGTTACGTGGTAGAACTCACCATGTTTTTACCGCTCTTTCTCTACACCTGGGTGAGGGCAAAACTGTGCTGAGCGACATCAGCCAAACCCTGGTGACCATGCGAGAATATTCGGACAGTGAAATCAATGACTACATTTCACGTGGAGAATATGCAGATAAGGCAGGAGGTTACGCCATACAAGATCCCCTGTTTCATCCGGTCAGAGAAATTCGTGGTTGTTACTCTAACGTAATGGGTTTGCCGCTTTGCCATCTGTACCGATTGTTTAAGCAAGCAGGGATCAGTATGGACGTTGAAATTGCCGGTGTGTGTCAGCGGTATAATGACATAACTTGCGAAGTCTATCCTTCCATAGTCATTGAGAATAATTATGAAAGCAATATCTAAATATCTGCCACTTGTGCTTATCCTGGTCATGGTTATCAGTGCCTGCAATCCTAGCGCCAGTCCATCAGCAACCGTTGCACCAACTGCTACTTTTTCTTTGCCCACCCCAAATGTGAGTATAGCATCAGCTCCGGATGTGGAAACCGTTTCGCAGGCTTATCTGGATCTCTGGGTTTCAGAAGATTATCCGGCAATGTATGAACAACTGAGTCGTTTAACAAAAGACGCGATCACAGTTGAAGATTTTGAAGCCAGACACCGTAACACAGCCATCAAACTAACCATGCAAGGGATGGATTACCAGATCCTTTCCAGCATGCTCGGCATGGATGCCGCACAGGTCAGTTATCAGCTGGATTATGAGACCGCCCTGCTCGGCACAATTACCCGGCAGAGCATCATGCATCTTATTCTTGAAGATGGATCCTGGCATATCCAGTGGGCTGATAATATGATGCTGCCTGAGCTGATTAATGGGAATTACCTCGAACTTGTTATCCAGACCCCTGCCCGAGGCAATATCTATTCTTCAGATGCGTCCAACAATTATCCGCTGGTTGCCTTTGAAGACGCAGTGACGCTTATGGTAACCCCCGGACAGATTGAAGAAGGGACTGAAGACCGGATGGTCTCACTATTGGCGACCGTGCTTTCCCGTTCTGAAGATAGCATCCGAAAGGAATACGCCAATACAGCAGATTATCAATATGCCATTATCGGAGATATTACAGCCGCAGAGGCAGAAGAATATTATGACCGGTTGAACTCTTTTTCGGGCATCAGCATGTCTGCTTTTAAGTCGCGTTATTATTATGACGGCGGAATTGCCCCACATGTAACCGGTTATGTCTTGAACGTGCCCGCTGAAAACCTTGAGCACTACCAGCGCCTGGGTTATACCGGAGATGAAAAAATTGGCTATTCCGGTCTGGAAGCCTGGGGAGAACAATACCTTGCAGGCACGCACGGTGCTGACTTATATGTAAAAGATCTGCAGGGGCAGGTTTTGACCAGGATCGCTGAAGCGGATGCCAAACCAGCTCAATCCATTTACACTACTATTAACAGCCAGCTCCAATATTGGCTGCAGCAAAGTATGGGGAATTATTCAGGCGCAATCGTTGTCATGGAGGTGGATACCGGCAAAGTCATTGCGATGGTGTCGAACCCCCCATATGACCCCAATGTGTTTGTCGGGCCTTCCTATACGGCTTATTCCATCGCTGAAGTTACCCAAAATCCATTCAATCCAATGTACAACCGTGCAGCACAGGGCGTTTACCCACCAGGTTCTGTCTTTAAAATCGTGACCATGGCAGCAGCCCTTGAAACCGGTGTTTTTACCAAAGATTATCCCTATAATTGTGATTCTCTCTGGTACGAACTGGATGGCTGGGTCGGGAAAGACTGGACTTATGACAAAGGCTTTGGAGCCTCTGGCTTGCTCACACTGCAGCAAGGGTTGATGCGTTCATGTAACCCCTGGTTTTGGCATATCGCCTACACTCTTTGGAACGATGGCTACCGAACAGCTATTTCAGATGTTGCAGCAGATTTCGGCTTAGGCAAACCCACAGGCATTGAAATCCCGGAATTTGAAGGTCATATTAATATGACTCCTTCTGATATTAACGAATATGTTCAAATGGCGATCGGTCAAAGCACATTACAAAACAGTCCGTTACAAATTGCTAATTTTATTGCGGCGATAGGAAATGGGGGCACACTCTACAAACCGACTGTTGTAGAGCGAATCGGACTTGCAGGTAACGAGCCTGTTTACGAATTCGTACCCACAGAAACCGGTCGACTGCCGGTAACACCTGAAAACCTGGAAGCAATTCAGGAAGCCATGTCCATGGTTGTGTGGAACCCGAGCGGTACCGCAAACTTCCAATTCAAAAACTACCGTTACACCGTAGCTGCAAAAACTGGCACAGCAGAAAACCCACTTGGCGCTTCTCATGCCTGGTTTGCCGGTTATTCCGATGAAAACAATCCCGATAAACCTGATATCGCGGTAGTTGTGATTTTGGAAAATGCGGGCGAAGGCTCAGAAATGGCAGCCCCGTTATTCCGCAGGGTTATATCTCTTTACTTTTCAAATATGGAAGATTCCGGTGGAACAATGCCCTGGGAAGAAAGACCATATATCCCGGCACAGCCTGAGGAGAATTAGTGCGCATAGGTTACAAAGCGTATGCCTGAACCGATCCAGGGATTGGTGATCCGCACCCAGGCTGGTTACCAGGATGTGCAAACAGACGCCGGCATCTATCGCTGCCGCCTGCGAGGGCGTCTGCGAAAAGGCAGGGCAGAAGGCGATCTTGTGGCGGTTGGTGACCGGGTTTTGATCGAGCCTCTACCCGATATGACCGGCAGCATTGAAGAAGTCTTACCTCGAAAAAGCGTCTTCTCACGTCAACTCAGCGGTGTGAATTACGAATATCAACAAATAATTATGGCAAATGCCGACATGGCAATGCTGGTTTTTGCGTGCACGAACCCGGAACCAAGCCTGAGAATGCTCGATCGGTTTTTGGTGGTGATCGAGCGAGCGCATATCCCGGCAGTCATCGTTGTCAACAAAATTGATATCTGTGGAGCCGAAACAGCCCGGGCAAAATTTTCACTTTATGAAGATGCCGGATACGAGGTGTTGTATGTTTCCGCAGAAACCGGTGAAGGTGTAGAAGATATGGGCTCTCACCTTGCAGGGAAAATAACTACACTGGCAGGTCCATCAGGAGTTGGCAAATCGAGCCTTATCAATCGCATTTTGCCAGGTGTAAAACTTGAAACCGCCGATGTTGGTCAGGAATCTGGAAAAGGACGCCATACCACCCAGGTGCGCCAGTTGTTCGCGCTGCCAGAGGGCGGTTATATAGCCGATGTGCCCGGTTTGCGGACGCTTGCATTATGGGATATTGAAGGCGAAGAACTTGACGCCTATTTTAAAGAAATTGCTCCCCTGGTTCCGGAATGTCAGTTTAACGACTGCAGCCATTCACACGAACCTGGCTGCGCCGTTCGAAAGGCGGTTGACACAGGAGCAATCCACCCCGGCAGGTATGAATCTTACCTGCGCTTACGATTTGGTGGTGGAATGGAGGATGATGAAGAATGAAACGAATAAAAACCCTGTTGATATTGCTGTTATGTAGTTTTTTAATAGCTGCTTGCGGCAATAATCCTATAGATACCAGTCACCTGTCTACTCAAGACACCATCGCTCAAACAGCGACGCTTGCTCCGACCCCTACTGCTACCGAAGTGCCGCTGCGGGTGCTGAACATCTGCATGGCAGAAGAACCTTCCGGTTTATACCGCTATGATGGCAAGGCTGGCATAGCTAAACAGAGTGTTTTCGCAGCAATTTATCTGAATTTGTTTGAAACAGAAGAAGCCACTGGTCAAAGCCTTTTTTTTGAAAACATACCTGGCGAAGCTAACGGCGGCATTCTCATTCAGCCTGTAACGGTCAGAGTTGGGCAGCCGATAGTGAACTCAGCAGGAGCTGTTGTTTACCTGTCGGAAGGCACCACCATCGAGCATGCGATTAATTACTCAATCGAAAACCCGGTGGTTTGGAATTATGAGCAGGATTACCAGATGAACCAGTTTACAGTCACCTTCAAGCTGCGTCCGGATTTACGCTGGTCTGATGGTGAGGCACTGACTGCTGCTGATTTTGTGTTTTCATACCATCTCGCAGAACGGAGTGAACTGGGGCATTACCAATGGGCGCTCGACCGAACCTCCAGTTTCATCGCTGCTGACGAACACACCCTGGTTTGGACTGGTATCCCGGGTTTTGTTCCAGGAAAGCTGGAAGATATCCTCTGGCAGCCTTTACCGGTTCACCAGTTAGCAGATTTGTCTGATGCTGAGCTGCTTTCGAGCGACCTCACAACCACCAGCCCCCTGGGTTGGGGTGCTTTTAATATTCTGAACTGGGAACCGGGAAAGCAAATTGTGCTGGAGAAAAATCCTTATTTTGTCCTCGCCGGGCAAAACCTTCCTGCGTTCGAACGGGTAAACTTCCAGATCGAAGCGGATTTGGATACTGCCCTGCAAAAACTTGAAAATGGACAATGTGACCTGCTGGATTCGACCTATCATCTTGAAAGTCTTGATAAGAACCAGCTCGATAGTTTACAGGCTCAAAACAGGCTTGTTACAGAAAACTGGCAGCCAGTGCAGCAGCTTGTGTTCGGAATCAAACCAGCCCTATTTGACGACGGCAGTTACAACCCCTGGACCAGCCAAAGACAGGATATTTTCGGTGGTATAGAAACCAGAAAAGCGATTGCGGCTTGTATTGATGCGGATGGATTAGTCAGCGAATACCTTGCTGAACACTTGCCAGAAAACCTGGTGCCTTTATTGAATAGCACGGTTTCAGAAAACCTGGACCCCAACACATTGCTTGAAGAAATTGGTTGGATTCTCACAGATGGAGATGAGGGGGTGGTGCGAGTTGCCAGGGGAGTGCCAAACGTACTCGATGGAACACCTCTGGTGTTTGGGCTTAGCGTAGGGCAAAGCCAGGCAGACCAGCAAATCGCTGAAAAAATTCAGGATCGGCTGGGTAGGTGTTATGTGCCTGTAGCGAAAGTATCGATGCCGCTGGCAGAACTCTACCGACCCGGACCAGACGGTGCCTTATTTGGACGCAATTTCAACCTGGCTCTGATATCCTGGCAGCCTGAACACATGAACATTTGCCAGCTTTACACCAGTGACCAGGTGCCCTCTTCTATTAATAGTTGGGTGGGAACGAATATCGCGGGCTTTAGCAGTGTGGAATTTGATGAAGCCTGTTACCAAATCTCAACCCGTCTGCCTTTGGGTGATGAGGTTGCTGATGCAGCCTTGATGGCAGAATACCTCCCGGCGATTTCCTTGATACCGCAATACCGGATATGGGCTGTTTCAAAGCGCTTAAGTCTGCCTGAAGTCTTTTTAATGGAAGACTTTTGGAAACTTGCAATTCTCAGTATGGAATAAACCATAGTTTTTATGATGTATATAGGTTCCGTACGGGCGGGTCCCAATCAAGAGCGTCTGATATTAACATTGGGATGGGGCCCTGTGCCAGCGCAGTAAGGTATGACCCCTTCCGCAAATTCACAAAATACCGGGAAACGGAACGGGACAAGTACTGCTCGCTGCGCTCCCAGCATCATGACCGCGTTCCCTACGATACAACATGACCACGTTCCCTGCGACACGATCGCCTTGTTGGCTTGGCTGTCGGAGTGAGAGCGCGGCAAGGCTCTTTGTTTTCCAACATTCGTGAGCGCTCTCATTCCGACCTACAATCTTATAAACCAAAATATTGGATCCTTCGTTCCTCAGTATGACAACACCCAAGCAGATCGCTTCGCAACGGAGGCTCGCGATGACGCCCCCCTCATCGCCGTCGCTGCGAGCCCCCGTTTCACTAATGGCCAGAACTTCTGAATCACAATAAGGGGGCGTGGCAGTCTGCCTTTAATCCTTTGTCCATACCAATAAACTGCAGATTGCCACACCGTTTTGCCGAACAGAGTCTATCCCCAACC
>Ga0123334_1001038_pt1 | contig 36554 bp, 23 predicted proteins | sample BiotimSIPDNA_FD_89706 | JGI IMG/M metagenome (GOLD analysis project Ga0123334, IMG submission 89706) | Anaerobic biogas reactor microbial communites from Washington, USA - Biogas_R1 time_0 SIP DNA | ecosystem: Engineered > Bioreactor > Anaerobic > Unclassified | place: Washington, USA...
ACCGCCCTCATCGTCCAAAAGCTCAAGGAGATGGAACACGAAGGCTATCAGTTCGAATCGGCTGACGCCAGCTTTGAGATGATGGTGCTGAACGTACTAGGCCGCTTCAAGCCGCACTTCAAGCTCAACATGTACAAAACCAGCGGCGAATGGCCGAATCCTGACGGAACTATGAGCGCCTACGCCGTCCTCATCATCGACGTCAACGGCAAAACCGAAACTGCGGCATCCACTGGCAACGGCCCTGTCAACGCCCTTGACCTGGCCCTGCGCAAAGCCCTTGCCGTCTTCTTCCCCGAGCTTAGCCGCATCCAGCTGATCGACTACAAAGTCCGTGTTTTGACTGCGGAAAAAGGCTCTGCCGCCAAAGTCCGCGTACTCATGGAAAGCACTAATGGCGAACGCAGCTGGACCACGGTCGGAGTCTCCACCGACATCATCCAGGCCAGCTGGCTGGCGCTTGTCGATTCCATTGAATATATTTTGAATGGGTTGTGACCGCCGTCACGACCTGACCTGCCCTCACTTGCCGAAAAAATTCAAGGATTTTTATCATGGGCTGCATATCAATCATTTTTGCAGGCATTTGCGCCGTAGGCGCTTAACCATGCTTAACCCCAGGCTTTAGCCTGGGGGGAAATGCCCTCCTGACTGGTGCCCCGTAGGGGCACTACCGGTTGCCTGACAAACACAACCGCTGTGTTTAGTTTCCCTTTTGATCACAAGATTTTGTACATTAACCAGAATACCAACAAGGAGTATTTTTTCCATGAACATGACGATGACGCAAAAAATTCTGGCGGCGCATGCCCAGCGCGATTCTGTCCTCCCCGGGGAATTGATTTTAGCGAAGATTGATCTTGCCTTAGCCAATGACATCACTGCGCCGGTCGCCATCAATGAATTCCGCAAGGCCGGTGGCGGCTGTGTGTTCGACTGCCAGAAGATCGCCCTGGTCATGGACCATTTCACGCCCAACAAGGACATCAAGGCCGCTGAGCAGACCAAGCTGGTGCGCGACTTTGCGCACGAGAAGGGCATCGAACACTTCTATGATGTCGGTGCTATGGGCATCGAACACGCGCTGCTGCCTGAAAAAGGCCTGGTCGTGGCTGGCGACCTGGTGATCGGCGCTGACAGCCATACCTGCACCTACGGCGCTCTGGGTGCCTTCTCCACTGGCGTCGGCTCGACCGACATGGCCTTTGGCATGGCGACGGGCAAGGCCTGGTTCAAGACGCCCAGCGCCATCAAGTTCAACCTGCGTGGCAAGCTGCCCAAATGGGTCAGCGGCAAGGACGTCATCCTGCACATCATCGGCCTTATCGGCGTGGACGGGGCCCTGTACCAGTCCATGGAATTCGGCGGCGACGGCGTCGCCTCCCTCACTATTGACGACCGCCTCTGCATCTGCAACATGGCTATCGAGGCTGGCGGCAAGAACGGCATTTTCCCGGTCGACCAGGTAACCTTGAAGTACATCGCCGCACACTCCACCCGTGAGCCAGTCATCCACGCGGCTGACTCAGGCGCCGAATACGAACGTGTGTTCGACATCGACTTGGCCGCTATCCGCTCGACGGTCGCCTTCCCGCATCTGCCGTCCAACACCAAGACCTTTGACCAGATTCCGTCCATCCCCATCGACCAGGTGGTCATCGGCTCGTGTACGAACGGCCGCCTGTCCGACCTGGCTGTCGCCGCTGAACTGCTCAAAGGCCGCAAAGTCAACCCGCGGGTGCGAACCATCATCATCCCAGCCACCCAAAAAATCTACCTCGACGCCGTACACCAGGGCTTGGTTGACATCTTTATCAACGCTGGCTGCGCCGTGTCAACGCCAACCTGCGGCCCCTGCCTGGGCGGACATATGGGCATCCTGGCCAAGGGCGAACGGGCCGTGGCCACCACCAATCGGAACTTTGTCGGACGCATGGGCCACCCGGAAAGCGAAGTCTACCTGGCCAGCCCGGCTGTCGCCGCCGCCTCCGCTTTGACCGGCGTCATCACTGACCCGGCCACCATCTAATCCCTATCTTGGAGAAGAAAATCATGAAAATCACCGGAAAAGTCATCCGCTACGGCGACAATGTCGATACTGACGTCATCATCCCGGCCCGTCACCTGAATACTTCTGACCCGAAGGAGCTGGCCGCGCACTGCATGGAGGACCTTGACCCTGACTTTGTCAAGAAGGTCCAGCCTGGCGACATCATTGTCGCCGGCAAGAATTTCGGCTGCGGCTCCTCGCGCGAACACGCACCGATTGCGATCAAGGCATCTGGCATCGCCTGCGTCGTGGCCAAGAGCTTTGCTCGCATCTTCTACCGCAACGCCATCAACACTGGCCTGGCCATCGTGGAATATGACGGCGACATCCGAGACGGCGACCAGCTGGACATCGACTTTGCCCATGGCGTCATCCGCAACCACCGCGACAACACCCAGGGCCGCTTCACGCCCTTCCCGGAATTCCTGCAAAAGATCATCACGGCCGGCGGCCTGTTCAAAGCCAAGGAGACCATGCAATGACATATAACATCGCAGTCGTTGCCGGCGACGGCATCGGACCAGAAATCATCGACGCAAGCATCAGGGTCGCCGAGGCCGTGGCGCCAGGCCGTTTCCAATTCAACCATGTCATCGCCGGCGGCAAGTCTATTGACGAATTCGGCGTGCCCCTGACCGACGAGGCACTCGCCGTCTGCCGGCAGAGCGACAGCGTGCTGCTCGGCGCAGTCGGCGGCCCGAAGTGGGACGGCCTGCCTGGCCACCTGCGACCGGAACGCGCGCTGCTTGGCTTGCGCAAGGAGCTGGGCCTGTTCGCCAATATCCGCCCTGCTCGCCTCATCCCAGTCCTCAAGGACGCCTGCCCACTCCGCGCTGAAACCGCTGCCAAGGGCTTCAACTTCGTCATCGTCCGAGAATTGACTGGAGGAATGTACTATGGCGAACGCGGCCGGCGCACTGACGCCAATGGCCAAGTCAGCGCCTTTGACACCGAAGTCTACAGCGAAGCGGAAATCGACCGCATTGCCCGAGTCGGCTTCGATCTGGCCAGGCGCCAAAACCGGAAGCTGTGCAGCGTTGACAAGGCCAATGTGCTGGAAAGCTCACGCCTGTGGCGCGAACGCATCCACAACATGGCCTCGCAGTATCCAGACGTGGAATTGTCCGACATGCTGGTTGACAACGCAGCCATGCAGCTGATCAGGAATCCCAGCCAATTCGATGTGATCGTCACCTCCAACATGTTCGGCGACATATTGTCTGACGAGGCATCTCAGCTGACCGGCTCCATTGGCCTGCTGCCTTCGGCCTCGCTGGGCGAAGGCACGTGCGGCATGTACGAACCCATTCATGGCTCGGCGCCGGACATCGCTGGCAAAAACCTGGCTAACCCAATCGCGACCATTTTCTCCATCGCCATGATGATGCGCATGTCCTTTGCCATGAGCAAGGAGGCCGATCTCATCGAGAATGCCGTCCTGCGCACCCTGGAAAAGGGCCACCGGACGGTCGATATCCTGGACAACGACACCAAGCCGCTGGGAACGACGCAAATGGCTGACGCCATCATCGCCGAACTGAAGTAAAGTCATTGTTATGGCTATATATCATTATGATAGCTAATCGGTCGTCGATTGATGATGCTCGGAGTCCCGGCAATCAGCCGAGCCAGGCACCCCGGGTAAGGCGCTTGAGTGGACAGTGGACAATGGACGTTAGTGGACGTTAGTGGACTTCAGTAGACGATGGACTGTGGACAGACGTGGACGTTAGTGGAGAGTGGACGTGGACGTTAGTGGACGCTAGGCAGCAAGGCATTTGTCTTCCATGAGCTTCATGAAAATTATCCATGTCCAGCACAATAACGCGCGAAGTTCAGCTTGCCGTACGTAGTACAAGCTTCAGCTTGCCGTATGTAGTACAAGCTTCAGCTTGCCGTATGTCCCTCGCATGCAGGAGCATGTAGTACAAGCTTCAGCTTGCCGTACGTAGTTCAAGCTTGAGCTTGCGGTACGTGCCATACGTATTCCACCCCGCCCGCCTCACGGCTTCGTCTTCAGCATGTTAGCCGGCACCAGGAGAACGGCATCCAAGCCCATGCCGCCGCCTCGGTTGATCAGCCTGAGCGTGTTGAGGCCTTCGTCCAGGCGGCAGGAGCGAACAGCGCTCTTGTCTCCTGGCAACAGCCGCCACGTCCAGTTGTCCGCTTGCAAGCTGTATCCGCCTGTGCCTGGGAGTCTCATTTTTTCCCATTCAGGCCCTGGCTGTTTGCCGTTGATCAGGCAGTCTCGCCAGGCTTCTGCGGCGCCAGAGGCATAACGCAAGGCGATGACATACTCGCCGGCTGTCTCAACCTGGACATCCCACTCCAGCCAGTGGCCAAGCTCCTTATCCCAGTAGCTGACAATGTCTCCTGATGCATTGACTCTGCCGCTGATGATTCGGCACTTGCCGTCGCCCTCGCGGCTGAACTTCTCCGCTTCCAGCCAGATGCCGCCGTTGGCCCGGGCCTTTTCCACCCAGGCCGGGTTGACTTGAACCTGCTTTGTCAAGCGGCCGCCAGCGCCCTGGTCGGTCTCTACTTGCAGCGTGACCTGGTACAGGCCCGGCTGCACATAGCGATGGCTGACTTGTGCCCCCTCCCCGGTCGAGCCGTCGCCGAAATCCCACCACCACTTGCGGATTCTGCCACTGACAGCGCGACTGCCAGCGGCGTCAAACGCTATGGCAGTCTCCAGGACCGAGTCGTCTGGCTGGCGCTGGAAAATAAAGTCCGCCCGCACTGTCGGCACCCTGGCCACCACCGGCAATGCTGACGACGGTTCCGAGACATTGCCCCAGGCATCCATGGCTTGGACGCGATAATACAGCTGGGTGCCTGGCGTTAGATCAAAGTCATAATAAACCGACTCAGCCGTGCTGCCGAGAAGATGTTCCGGCTCGACGGGGAAGTCCGCCTTCTCGCCCCGGTAGACCTGGTATCGCGTCACCCCTTGCGGCGCTGTCGCCGCCGGCCAAGCGATTTTCACTTGCGCGGCGGTAAACACGAAGCGTTCCGCGTCAGCCAGAGTGAATTCCTCTTGCCGCAATTGGATCGGCTTTGACAAACCGCCAACCGGTGTGCGCCCCAGGCCGAGTGGACGGAAGCCAGGGTCGTTGGTCAGGCACAGGACATCGATCGCGACGCCGGCGTCTACCGTCGTCAATTCCAATTGAGTGCGGCGTGACGGCAGGCTGACCGCCCCGGCGTCCAAGGCCACCCAGCGCCAATCTGAGCCGACTATGGCGACTTGTCCCAGCCGTTTCCCGTCCACGCTCAGGGTGAAATGCCCGGCTGCGGCTTCGCTGTCGTTTTGCGGCCATCCGTGTGTATACGACGCGCGTTCAAGTTCGGACATGCCGCGCACCCGGCACCACACGCGGATGCCATGTCGTTCCGGGACTTTGACCGGTATTTCAAGCCTTCCCACGGCGCCGTCCGTCAGTTCTTGGCGCATCAGGTGTTCCGGGTCGGTGAGAGCCGCTGCGTAAATGCCGCTGGCGCTGGTCGGGTCAAACACCGGAACCATCGGCTTTTGCAGCAAGCCTGCCTCGGTTTCATAGTAATGCCGGAAGAACCCAACGCCGCCGACCTGCACTTCCTCGGAGAAGACACGCCCCTCCAGACCCGAATGCTCCACGCTGGTCAAAGCGTAGAAGCCCGGCTTCCCGGCGGGCAGTTGGCAGCTGACGCCGGTCAGGAGCTTGTTGCTGACCCGGCTGTAGCCGCGACCGCTTTCCGTCGAATAATAAAGACGGTAGCCGCAGATTTCGGCGTGGTGTTCTGGCGGCGTCCAGCTCAGGCGACGTCCCCAGCCCAGGCGCAGATTCTGCGGCGGCTCTGGGTAGCGCACCACGGCCACGTACACATCGCCCCATTTGCGCTCCGGCACATCGCCCGTCAGCATAGGGGAGAAATACAGCAGCTTTGTGAAGTCAGGGCTCAAGGTCGGCGCTGGACGGAACATCGGCTTGTGATACGCTTCTGGATTCCAGCGGCTGCTGTAGCGCTTGAGATAATCATGGAAATTGGTCAAGACCGCCGTCCACATCGTCTCATGCTTGAGGTCAATCATCAAAATCGGCGAAGGCGGCTCAGCATAGCCGCCGACCACCGCAAAACCATAGTCACGGCGGTATTCATGCGGCCAGCTGACCCGGTCGACCTTGCGATAAGTGCCGACAAACCGGTCGGGCGACCCATCCAGGCCATTCAGGCTGACGGTGCTGGCGCTGCCGCCAGTATGGAAGCTGCTGTGCATGCCCAGGGAACTCATGTGCACGATGGTGCCGTCTTCCAGGAGCAGCCGGGCGTCGTCGCCAGACCAGGGAAAGCCGGCCGCGTAATCCCACCATTTGGCCGAGGGCTGCACTTTCGGCCCAGTCTGCGATGTCACAAACTCCGTAACTGGACCCTCTGGATGCGGGACAACCAGCAGTGGCCCCCTGGACTTTCCAGTCAAGGCCAAGGCGAAAATCTGATAGGGGTTGGTGGCGTGGTCAGGGAGATTGTCACGGTTGAGTTCGAAAAAGTAATAGCGCACGTCATTTTGGTCAACGGCATCGCGCCAGTTCTCGCCGCCTTTGCCGCCGACAAAACTCATCTCGGGAAACACCTGGTCCTGATCCGGCGCTGACGAACGGCTCGGAATCGCATAGCTCTGAAAACGCTGGCCAGACGTGGTCGAGGTCGCCACGCTCTTGCCGTCCTCGGACATCCAGACCAGCGTGTCATGCGTGATGCCGCCGATGCGGGGGCCGCGCAGGCCATACTGGCTCCGACCGGCGTAATGCACCACACGCCATCCCGGCCGAACGGGAAACTCGATCTTCTTCTGCTGCTTGGTGACCACATTCAGCAATTCCACCGAGGCGTCTCCTCGGGACGCGACAATCCAATCGGTCACTTCAGTGCCTTTTGGCAGATGCTCATTCATCCAGGGGAACGGCCAGACCAGGCCAACCCACTTGTTGTCCAGATAGCGTTCGCTGCCATCCGTCCGCAACAAGCCAGCTGGAGGCCGGCGCGCGCCAATATGCAGATACTTGCCGTCCGCGCTGAAATCCGGATGGCCGACGTAGGAATGGTCGTCCTGACCCTCTTGAGTCATCAGCCAGACTTCCGTGCCGATGAAACTGTCCTGGAACACGACTTTGCCAGGCCGTTTCCGGGACGGGCTCTTCTCCAGCAGGTCAAGGCGGTGCCGGGGATGGACGGGGATTGTCTCCAGCCAGCCTTCTCGCAGGGCAGTGTCACCCAGGCGGCGCAATTCGACTTCCTTGACCCAGAGCATAGCCGGCAAACGCGAGGCATTGCCGGTCGCTGGCCGAGCCTGGTAACGGAAGGCGATCTGGACGCGGCTGGTGTCCCTGCCGTCCTGGCGCAGAACGACAAAGGGCAGCTCAACCCATTGCAGACTCGGGCTGACCGGAACCGGCATCTGCATGCGGTCCGCCATCAGGTGAATCTGGAACACATTGGTTCGAGCCAGAGCCCGCAGCAGGTAATGGCCCGGCGCCAGGGTGACGACTTGCTGCAGCCCCTCGGGCGAATACAGAGGCCCCACCCTAAGAACCTGTTCGTCGTCATCCCGCGTCATAGTTGCCCTGCGTTCATATCCCGAGGTGCCCTGCAAGCTCCACCCGACCACCCGACTGCCTGTCTTCTGCAACGTCGGATTCATCAACAGCTCTGCCGTCGTCCGTTGCGGCGCTGGTGGCGGCTCCGGGTCGCCCGTCACCGTGAGCGGCCCGAAGTGCTGGCCGGCCTCAGGGCGCCATAGGCCGTCCTTTTCCTGCCAGCTATACGTATAGGCCATGATCTCAAACTGCGACGAAGACGCCTTCTGAAGCACGTCCATCTCTACGTAAAGATAGAGGGTGCGCTCCTCCCAGATGCTGAGAAAACTCGCCTGGGTGTTGCCGCCATTCTTATCCCAGTGAGCCCACCATTCGGTCAGCTGCCTTGGCTCCTTGCACGAATAGGTGTACATGTAATCGACGCCTTTGACGCCCTCCTGACGACCGGTTGCCTGGTCGCAATCCGTGTCGAGGTAAAGATGAAGCACGTTTCCCGGCGCTTGGTAGGGTCGACTGAAAACGACCTTGAGGGCATGTTGGCCTTGCCGCAGCGGCAGATGCCAGAGTTCGCTGACTACATTGACGGTTGGAGTCGCCTTTTCCTGCTCAGGCGCCTCGCTGTTCCGAGCCAGCAGGCGCCATTGCAGCGGCGCATCCTGCGCCAGTCGAGCCAAATAGCGAAATTCCGGCGGCATGTCGTCTGCCGCCGTTCGCACTGGAGGAACGCCAGCCGCCCAGACGGCGGACGCAGTCACAAAAACAGCGGACAGCAGCAGGCGGCGGACGCATGACGTCAACATGGTGTTCATGGTCAATGACCTTTCTGGATGACAGCGAACAGAGACATTCCCAAGCATATCACGCGGTGTCCGCGCCACTCAGAGGCGCGGCAACGTCTTGAGCAAGAACTCGGCGATTCGGCTGTTGCCTAAGTCGTTCGGATGGCAGGTGTCAATGAAATTCTCTTGGTCGATAGTGATGGCGTCATAGCCGTCCAGGACAGTGACGCCGGGAAACTGAGATGCCACTTTTTTCTGGCAGGCGATATACTCACCGAGGTTCTTGTCGCCCTGGCCAGGCCAAGGCAGCGGGGTGAACAGGACGGCCGGCTTGCCGGTCGCGGTCAAGGCGCGCAGCGTTTTTTCCGTCTGGCGGGTTTCGGCGTCCAAGCCGACTTGCTGGTTGCAGTCGTTGACGCCGAACGCCACCAGCGCCATGTCCCAGGGCAATTCAACAGCGGCTTCAGCGACCTCGCCATTCATGACCGCCCCGCCAACGGCGAGGTTGAGATAATCAAGATTGAGCGAACGAGCCACAGCCGTGGCGTAGGCTTTGCTCGGCGAAGTCGTGGTCATGCCCTGCAAAATCGAATCGCCCAGCAGCAGCAAGCGCGGGCGCGTCTCGGCCACGGTGCGGAAAACGGCCTGGTCAGCCAACTCCAGGGACAACAGCCGCAATTCGCGCAAATGCGGCAAATACACAGTCACGCGACGGACGCCCTGCCCCGGCAAATCAACCTGGACACGGCAGTTCCCGCCGACCTTTTCCGGCGCCAGCGCCGTCAACACCGGATAACCTTCCACCTCAACGTCGCAGGTGTGCACTTCGCGGGCAAAGCGCAACGGCCGCCAGCACAGCCGCAGCCACGGCGAATCTGTTTCAAACAGCAAGCGGACGCCCGTGGCGCAACAGGCGCGAATATTGGCAGCCTCGCTGGCGCTGTACAGCTCCTTCAGACGCATTGACATCCGGGATAACTCAAGAACGCCACCAGCTTCCGGCAGGCATTGAGTGACGCCCCGATACAGCCCAGCGTCCGCCGTCAAATCAATCTGCATAATATCTTCCTTTCGTAGGTAGCCCAAAGTCCCGGGCTAAAGCCACGAATGATGAATGATGAATGATGAATGATGAATGATGAATTATGAATTATGAATTATGAAATGCGCCTCAGCATTCAGCATTCCCCCTCAGCATTCAGCATTCCCCCTCAGCATTCAGCATTCAACATTCCCCATCAACATTCAGCATTCAACATTCCCCATCAGCATTCAGCATTCAACATTCAACATTCAGCATTCAGCATTCAGCATTCAACATTCAGCCCCTCGCCCTTCGCTCATCTGAACGTCACCTCATGGATGTCTGCGGCGTCGGTCAGCAGCATGATCAGTCGGTCGAAGCCAATGGCTACGCCGGCTGCGGAGGGAATGCCATCGGCAAGCGCAGCCATGAATGCCTCGTCAATCGGATACACCGGTCGCTTTTCCGCTGCCCGCAACGCCGCGGTCGCTGCAAACCGGCGGCGTTGTTCGTCGACATCGACCAATTCGCTGCATGCATTGCCCAATTCCAGGCCGGCCACATACACTTCCCAGCGTTCGACCCGGTCTGGCCGTCCTGGCAAAGGCTGGCTCAATCCGCTGCACGCCAGCGGGTATTCGCTGAGGACAGTCGGTCGGCCATTGCCAAGATTGGGTTCGACGTGTTCAACCAGGACCTGCTCAAAGCAGCCGTCCCGGATCGTGTCATCCAGGTCAACCCCGGCATAGCGTCGAAACGCCTCATCGACTGTAATTTCCTCCCATTCCAGGCCGACGTCAACCACTTGGCCGCGGAATGGACACTGGCTGGCGCCTAGGGCAGCCTGGGCGCAGCAACGCACCAGGGCGACGGTGTCGTCAAGAACCTGCCGCCAATCAGAATGCAGCCGATACCATTCCAGCATCTGGAATTCCGGCAGATGGCGTCGACCTTCCTCACCGAGCCGAAAACACGGCCCCAGCTGGAAAATGCGCTCATAGCCCGCCGCTAATAGACGCTTCATGTGCAGCTCCGGCGACGTCCGCAACCAGCAGGCGCCAGACGGCTCTGCGTCAATGTAGTCTTCCAATGCCGGCGCCGCAACCCGCACCGGCGTGTCAATCTCCAAAAAATCCCTGGACTGGAAAAACCCACGCGCAGCTTGGCGAATGATTGCCCGCTGCTGCAAGCGGGGCCGCAGCAAGCGCAGCGCCGCTGTGTCAAGGCTGTCATTGCCAAGGGCGATTTCGGAATTCGTGGCCGGCATCATCGTCCTTTCTTAGGAACGCCCGTCCCAAAAAGCATCATTCTTCTTTGCGAGAGAGGGGAAAGTGCCTCTGCGCCTTTTCTCCCCAGCTTGGGCATTCCAATCGCTCATCACCATAATATTGCGCCTTGACAAAAGTAATGCCGGAATGCCCTTTTTCCCAACCTCAGACGACGATTTTCCTGCTGCCTGCTGATATTTTTCCCTGTCTGTCGCAACAATTTCATGTGTTTGCACTCTAATTATCATAAAATCTATACCCTTTGGTTGGGTGCGTTCATTCTGTGTTTTTGCCATGCCCCACTCTTTCTGCTGCCATTCTCGATTTGCCCTGCTGTCATGGTTGACAGCCCTTGCCTTCCTGCTCCCCCTGGCCTTGGCCATCGCCGAGACGGAGGTCAAAATCGGCATTTCATCCCAGAACGTCTATCTGGGCGAAACCTTTGTCTTTCAGATTTCGGTCAGCGGTGACAGTGAACCAGAGGCGCCGGCCTTCCCGAAAACTGCAGACTTTCAGGTCGAATCGCTGGCGCCGCAACGGAACCAAAGCACCAGCATCAGCATCATTAATGGCCGTATGACCAACACTTCGGTCAACGAAACCATCTTCCGGTACAACCTCACCGCCACCCGCACCGGCACGTTGCGCATACCGCCCATCCCGGTCAAGGTCGGAGGCCGCGTCACTCACACCCAGGCTGTCCCTGTCCATGTCATGGCGCCGGAAAAAATGGACGACATGGCCCTGGAGGTCGCCGTCTCCAGCCCGGAATGCTATGTCGGGCAGCCAGTGACTGTCACCTGGAAATGGTTCATCGGCCGAAACGTCCTGAATTACCGCTTCAGCCTGCCGCTGCTGACGGAAAAAGACTTCTCTTTCCCGGCGCACACCCCAAATCTTGACCCGGCGCGACGCCGCGATTACCGGAAAATCCCACTCTCCAGCGGTGACGAATTGATTGGTATTTTAGAACAGGCCACCCGCAACGGCGTCCCGGTCTCTTGCCTGACCTTTTCATTGCCAATGCTCCCCATGCAGGCCGGCACCGTCACCTTCCCAGCCTCCACGGTGACATTTTCCGTTGAAGACGCGAGCCGTGCGCGGCGCAGCCGCAGGCAGTCACTCTTCGATGGATTTTTCGACCAGACCCCGACCAGGACGATGACCATCGCCGCACCAGCCCTCTCCCTGAACGTCAAAGACTTGCCAGCCGAAGGCAAGCCGAAAAATTTTTCCGGCATAGTCGGCCCTTGCCGGGTTGAAGTGTCGGCTTCTCCGCGTCAGGTCAGCGTCGGCGATCCCATCATTCTCACGGTTCACGTCTCTGGCCCGGAATACGTAGACAACCTGCGCATTCCGGCCTTGTCCGAATGCCCTGAGTTGAGCCGCGATTTCCGCGTTTCTGGTGAAGAGCCAGGCGTCGTTGAAAGCAACCGCAAGGTCTTCCAATGCACTTTACGGGCTGTTGACGCGCAGGTCAAGGCGATTCCGACCTTGCGCGTCCCGTTTTTCAATCCAGCCAGCGGCCGTTACGAAGAAGCTCTCAGCGAGCCAATCTCCCTTGAGGTTGAGGAGGTCCGCACTGTCACCGCCCTGGATGCTCAAGGCCTGCCAACAGCGCTCCCTTCGAACTCCGGCAGCAAGCTGGAGACCGTCGCCGAGGGCATCGCCCATAACTACGGTGGTGACATCCTGCTGGTCGATCAGCGCGCTGGCCTGGCGACTTGGCCCAAAACGCCGTGGAAAATCGCCTTCTGCCTGGCTTGGCCCTGCATCTACCTGCTGGCTCTAGGCGCCGTCGCCTGGCATCGGCATCGTTGCGCCGACCCTGGGGCGATAGCCGCGCAACGAGCCGCCGGCAAATGCCTGGCCGCGCTCAAACGCATCCAGCCCGACGACGCCAGCGGCCCTGACTTGACCCTGGCCGCTCTCACCGACTTCCTCGCCGCCAAACTCCGCCGACCGCCCGCCGCAGCACAGAGTTTCCAAGATGTCCAAGCGCCTCTGGCCGCCGCTGGCATCGCGCCGGCCGAGCTGGAGCGATTGGAAAAACTGTTCGCCGGCTGCGAGGCTTCCCGCTATGCCGGCGCCGCCCCTGATGATTTGAAGCAAATTCCCCTGGAGGCCGCCGCCATCGTCAAAGCCATCAACCGCGCTTTCTGAACTATGGGCGCACTGCCGTAAAACGACATCCCTTCCCCCCTCTCAACGTCATGGCGTTCACTCGCCCTTCCTCATCTGCCATGTTCTCAACCTCACTTCCCTCTGTCGTCCTGAGCGCAGCCATATTTTTCCTGGCTGCCTTAGGCGCTTGTGCGCAGGGCAAATCAACGCTTACCGCCATGCAGGCCGCAGCCCTCTGCCAGGAAGCAGAACAGCTGTTCAACGCCGGCAACGACAAATACGCTGCTGGCGACGTCGCCGCCCTCGACGATTGGCGCAAGGCCGCAGCCCGCTATGAACGCCTCGTCAACGAAGGCGACTATCACAACGGCGCCCTCTTTTACAACCTTGGGAACATCTACTTCCGGCTGGATGACATTGGCCGCGCCATCCTCAATTACCGCCGCGCCCAGCAGTTCATCCCCCGCGACCCCAATCTCCTGCGCAATCTCGCATTTGTCCGTTCGCGTTGCCGCGACCATGTCCCTGAGCAGGAACGCATCCGTGTCCTCAAAACGGTCTTCTTCTGGCATTACGACTTGCCGCCGAGCTGGCGCGAAAACGGCTTTCTGGCCGCCTTTGCCGCAGCCTGGGTGTTTGCCCTGCTCTGCCTCTGGCGACGCCAGCGCCACTGGCTGCGCTGGTGTACGGCAGCCTTCGCCTTCCTCGCCCTGGCCTTGGCATCGTCCTTGGTGGTAGACGAATGGAACCGGCAGAAGCACCGCCCAGGCGTCATCCTCGGAGAATCCGTCACCGCCCGCAAAGGAGACAGCGACTCGTACGAACCAAGCTTCACAGAACCCTTGCACGCTGGCACCGAATTCACCCTCATAGGAAGCCGCGGCGAATGGCTCGAAATCGCCCTATCAGACGGCCGTACCTGCTGGGTTCGACGGCACCAAGCCGAACAGGTCAACCCGTGACTTGCGGCCAGACACGCCTGGCAAGACAACCAGGGCAAATATTCCAGCTCCGGCCAAGCGAAGTTCCGGGCGTCCCCTCAACCATTCCTTGGCTGCCAACCAATTTTTCGCCTGGCTGATTCGTCTATTCTGCAACATTGTTTCCTTTGGACGCATGTCCATATTTTCTTTATCACTATTCGGCCGCCAGCAGCCGCTTGCAAGGACGCACCGGTGAATACCACCAAACATAAAAGCCTCGCTGACCGCATCATCGGCGCCAGCCTAGTCGTCGGGGCCGCCCACATCCTCCTGAAGCTGACCGGCTTCATCCAAGTCAAATTCGCGGCTTATTTCCTGGACTCCTCCGTCTATGAACCGGTTATGGTCGTCGCCTTCACCGGAGTCATCAACAGCCTCTTCCTCATCGGAGAAGAAGTCATCGGGCCGTCCTTCTTGACCATTTTCATGAAGGAAAAGGAAAACAAAAGCGAAAAGGCCGCCTGGGACTACGCCAATGTCACCTTCACCTTCCAGGCCCTTTGCCTTCTCATGGTCATCGCAACCATTATCATCTGGCCAGACTTCTACATCAAATTGTTCACTAAATGGACGGAAGCCGAAAACCCGGAACGATACCAACTCCTCCGAACCAGCCTTCGCGTCCTGGCGCCGTCCCTGTTCTTCCTCTCCATCGGCTCAACCACATACATCCTGCTCAACGGCTATAAAAAATTCTTTTTGGCGGCCTTTGGCGACGCTTCCACCAAAATCTGCATCATCCTCGGCCTGGCTGTAGGCATGCGCCTGTTTGGCTTTGGCATTGAAGCGCTTTTCTTCGGCATTCTCATCGGCAGCGCCGCCAAAGTCTTCACCCACCTGCTCGGCATGCTCGGAAAACTCCGGATGCTGCGCCCCTCCTTCAACTGGCGCAACCCGGCCTTCCAGACCATGCTCGTCCTCATGCTGCCCCTGTTCGCCGGAATCATTTTCGCCAAGGTGCGTGACAACTTCAACAACATCTACATCCTCACCCACATCGACCAGCCAGGCGTCCTCATGGCCAACGACCTGGGCCGCAAGTTGTCCTCAACCATCCAATGGCTCGTCCCCTACGCCTTGCAAATCGCCCTCTTCCCGTTCCTATGCGAGCTGGTCAGCAAAGATGACCGGCAGAAGCTCGGCGAGATTCTCAGCTCCTCCTGCCGTCTCCTGCTGGCTGTGTTCGTGCCAGGCGCCGTTGCCCTGGCCATTCTTGGCATGCCCATCTCCGTTCTCGTCTTCCTGGGCGGCAAGACCGGCATTGAGCTGGCCTCCTGGGCCGGCATATCGACTGCCTGCTACTGCCTCGTCCTGCCTGCCGCCGCTGTTGAATGCGTCCTCATGCAAGGCTCCTTCGCAGACCAGAAGACGGTCGCCGTCACCGTCATCGGCATCCTCTCATCGCTCTGCAGCGTCCTAGTCAGCTACCTCTTCATCGTCGTCATCGGCGTCAAAGCCCAAAACGCCCTCGTCGTCGTTGCCCTTGGATTCGTCCTCTCCCGCTGCCTGAAAAGCATTGCCTTGGCGCTATGGCTGCGCCGCACCACGCCAATGTTCCCGACCGGCCCGACTATGGTCTTCCTTCTCAAGCTGGCGGTGCTGGCCATCGCCGTCGGCCTAGTCACCTGGGGCGTCTCTACAGCCGTGGACGCCGTGCTGCCAGACGGGATCAGCGCCGCCATCGCCGACCATGCGAAAACCGGCGCCATCAGCCGCCTGCGCATCGCCGTGCGCATCGCCGTCGCTGCCGGTGCTGGCGGCGTAACCTTTCTGGCCGCCGGCTTTGTCCTCCGCCTGGAAGAGCCAAAGCAAATGATCCGTTGGACCGTCGGCAAAGCCATTGCTAAAATCAGCCGTTCGAAATCATGACTTCTGACGAAGACAACGCCAACCCGCCCCCTCCCCAGCCGGCAGCCGTCGCCGCCGAACCCGAGGCAGCGCCACCGCCTGCTGCTGCCGACGGCAACGGCGACGGCCGCGAACCCCTGCCGCCAGACGCTGCCGCCCACTTCCAGCCGGCCAATCCAGCGACATTCTTCGAGGGCATCCTCCAGCATCTTGACCTCAAGCTGGAGATCAAAGAGCCTGAGCTGAGCAACAAGGAGCAACTCGGCATCGGCGGCACTGGCGTCGTCTACGTCGCGGAAGACGACACCCTCGGCCGGCCCATCGCGATCAAAACGCTGCTTCCGGAATTAAGCTTTTCACAGGATCAAATTGAGCGTCTGGCCTTGGGAGCCCAAGCTGCGGCTCAGCTTGAACACCCGAACATCGTCCCGATTCACGCCCTCGGCGTCAGTCCGACGATGGGATTCTATTTCACCATGAAGCTGCTCCGCGGCGACTCCTTGCGGCGCGTCATCATCGAACTGGCTCAACGCAACCCGGCCTACACCAAGGAATACACCCACTCCAAGCTGATCGCCATCTTCATCAAAATCTGCCAGGGGATCGCCTACGCCCACAGCAAGGACATCATGCACCGCGACCTCAAGCCGGAGAACATCCGGGTCGGCAGCTACGGCGAAGTGACTATCATCGACTGGGGGCTGGTTCGCAAAGTCAACGCCCCAACGCCGACCAGGCACTACGCATCAAAGGCCAAGCCTGCCCCCCACCAGAAGTCCAGCGCGTCATTCCTGGGCCAAATCAAACTGGCCACTACCAATCAGACGATGGACGGACAGCTCGCCGGCACCCCAAGATACATGTCGCCGGAACAGGCAGGGGGGCAAATCTCGGAATTGGACGCCCGCACCGACATCTATTCGCTCGGCGTCATCCTCTACGAGCTGCTCACCTACGTCAATCCCTTTGCTGACGTCACCGTCGAAGACGACATCATCAACGCGGTCACCAACAGCGAATTCAGCCGCCCGCGCCATACCTACATCGGCCGCAGCACGCCGCCGGAGCTGGAAGCCATCTGCCTCAAGGCCATGGCCCGCCGCAAAGAGGATCGCTACCAGACGGTCGCTGAACTTATCCACGACATCTACGCGCACCAGGAAGGCCGCCCAGTCACCGCATATACGGCGTCGCCCTGGGTCCGCCTGAAAAAGCTCTGCCAGCGCAACCCTCTGAAGACCACTATGCTGTTCAGCGCCGTGCTGTCCCTGGCCATCCTGATGACGACCATTTACTACATTGAACGGCAGCGGTTCAAAGGGACCTTGGCAGAGGTCACCGAAAAAGTCAACAACGCCGTCTACCTCCAGTCCGTGCTGGAGCAACGCCTGAAAAAAGAAAAAAGCGAGGATGCCTCGCGCCCCGAGACCTCGGCCGCGCGCGTCACTGGCGCCAATGAAGACCTGCAAAACGAAATCGACAACCTCTTCGACTCGGGCAACCTGCTGCTCAGCTCCATCTCCACTCTCTCCCAATGGCGCCCGGAAGTCCGCTTCTGGCGCGAGCGCATCATGCGTGAACGCATCCTCTTCGCGCTCCGCCATCACCGTTTAGTGGAAGTCGAGAGATGGCTCCGGCAGATGCACAACACCTTTGGCACCAACTTGGAAAATTGCAGTCCGGCCATGCTCAACATCATCCGCGGCGTGGAGATTGCCCGGCGGGGCGACTGCATCGTGACGATGACGACCACGCCCGTCGCAGCCACGCTGGAATTGCAACCCTTGCGCTGCAATCCTGACACTGACCGGATTGAGCCGCTGGAAAGCATGCCGCTGGAGAGCAGCACGCCGCCTATTCCGCCGCAAGTCATCCCCAAGGGCAACTACCTGCTCACCGCAACGCTGCCTGGACTCCCCCTAGTGAACTACCCCTTCTTCCTGGAACACGGCGAAAACCGAGACATCGTCATCGCCATTCCCAAGGCCATCCCGGAAAACACTGTCTACGTCCCTGAAGGCATGGCCAAGCTCGGCGGCAGCGTATCCTCGCTCAATCCCAAACGCCAGGAATACGTCCACGGCTTCTTCATCGGCAAATACGAAGTCACCTTCGGCGAATACCTTGAATTCTGGAACGCCTTGACCGACCCGCTGGAAAAGAACGACTGCATGAGCCGTATCCAGTTCAATGCCGACAATTACATGGCGGTCAATGCCTGGTCTCCAGAAGGCAAGCTCAACCCAGGCTTTTCCGCAGACCGGCCAGTCATCGGCATCAGCCTGCAAGCGGCCATGGCCTTCTGCGACTGGAAAGCACGCATGCTCAATCGCCCATGCCGACTGCCAACCGCCTCAGAATGGGAAAAAGCAGCCCGCGGCGCTGACGGACGCGACTATCCGTGGGGAAACACCTTCCGCCCAGCCTACGCCTATACATTTGAAAATGCCGCTGTCCGCAAGGCCTACGGCGCCTGGGCACCGCCTGGAATCGTGACCTTCGATATGTCACCCTACGGTGCCTTCGACATGGCCGGCAATGTCCGCGAATGGACAGGAAGCCTATTCCAGGATGGAACCCCATTCTATCAAATCAAGGGTGCCAGCAGCGCCACCACGAAACGTTACCTTCCTCTCGACAGCTCGGACGACACCCCCCTCACCCCGTCAGATGTCGGTTTCCGCTACCTACTGCCCCTGCTGCCCGAAGACTTCGTCCACTCCGAACCTGCCGTGACGCCAAACCAAAACCTGCCCTGACGGCCAACGCCGTCAGAACACATACGCCAAGCCAATCCTACCTTGACAGCAGCATGCCCCCAAACCCTTCCTTGCAAAACGAATTCAAAGACGTCGGCCTGATTGTCGCTGCCGGCGGCTCGGCAACTCGTTTCGGCGGCCCCAACAAGCTCCTTCTGCCCCTGGGAACCGACGGTCTGCCGGTCTTCTGCCATTGCCTCCAGGCTCTGACCCCGTTGCTGACAGCGCCGCGCAGCATCCTGGTGGTTCCGGAAACCCAGACCGACGCCTTCCTGGACGCCTTGAAAAACGCGCACCTGGACAGCAGCGTGACCGTCGTCCCAGGCGGTCGCAGTCGGCAAGAGTCTGTCCAATGCGGGTTGCAAGCCTTGCCGACCGAAGTCTCCATCGTCGCTGTCCAGGACGCTGCCCGCCCGCTTGTCAGCCAGGAGCTCTTCCGCCGCTGCGTCAACACGGCCCGCCAACACGGCGCTGGCATTGCTGCTGCACCAGTCACGGACACCATCAAAATCGCTGACAGCAACGGCATGATTCTGTCAACGCCAGAACGCGCCACCCTGTGGGCAGCGCAGACGCCGCAGGTGTTCAGGAAAAATCTCCTGACAGCGGCGTATGCACGCTGCCAGCAGGAAAACCGCCAGGTGACAGACGACGCCCAAGCCATGGAAATCGCCGGCTATCCGGTCGCACTGGTGGAGAACCTCGACCCAAATCCAAAAATCACCAGGCCGGATGACTTGGCAATGACGGCAACCCTGCTGGCAAAATAGCCGCCCACAGACCAGGACTCGCAAAAAGCCGCTACCGAATCCAATCATGACAGGGTGCATCGGAACGTTCCAATTGGAAGAGATCGTTGCAGGCGAAGTTGCATCCCTGAAATAGCTGAGGACTTTTGGGGATGTCCCTCACGTAGGCAATCCTCCCCTCAGGCTGACAGGAAACGGGCCGCGATTAGAGCCACGGCTTTAGCTGTCTTGACCATGTCAGCCACAGCCACCCGCTCTGAGGCGGTATGGCCCACGCCCAGCGTCCCCGCGCCAATTCCCACGGTAGGAATGCCGGCTCGCAGAAAATGCGCCAAGTCGCCCCACCCTCCCAGCGGCTTGATGGTTGGCGCTGCACCCGTAGCATCAAGATATGCGCTTTGGGCAAACGCGATAAAATCCGGGTCAACCGCCATGCTCGACGTGGCTGGCACATCCTTTACCCAGGCGACAGTCGGCGGCAACTCCCGCAGCGTCTCCTCCTCTGCGGCCGCCTCGGCCAAGCAGCGTTCAAACAGCTCCCGCACCAGCACCCCGGAGTCAACGCCATCACGCTCCTGAGCAGCTCGCATGTCTTCCAACGACGTCTTGATATTGAAGGCCAGCAGTGCCGACGCCGGGACATTCGCCGGATGGTCGCCTGCTTGAAACACCCCGAAATTAAACAAGCCGGGCTGGTCGCCGCGCAGCGTCCGAAAACGCTCCAGGGCTGGCAGGAGCTTGAAAGCCTGCTCAATCGCATTCAGGCCACCGTAGGCCGAGTGACCACTCCGCCCAGGAACAGTCACGCGAGCCGTTACGACGCCGTTGCAGCCGTTCTGCAGGCAATGGCAGTCGCCGTCGAGCACCATCGCGGCATCCGGCTTCGGCAAATGCGCAATGCACGACAAGCTGCCGCGCCCTGCCCCGTCGCACTCCTCGTCAGTCACGACGCAGCACACCAGCTTGCCGCGGAGCCCCTCTGGGCAAGCCAGCAGCATCCTCGCTGCTTCGATCATGGCGGTAATGCCGCCCTTGTCATCCGTCGTGCCGCGCCCATGCACATAGCCGTCCCGCAGTTCACCGGAAAAGGGGTCGCCGTCATATCCGTCAACCGCGACCGTGTCTATATGCGCATCCAGGAGGAAAGTCGGCCCTTGTCCGTCGCCAAACACAAACTCAGCCACCACATTATGCCGCTTTTCCACTTGGCGGCCATGCGGCGCCAAGACGTGGTAGCGGGTGAAAGCCTCGTCATCGCAGGGAATGCGCGACAAGGTCGCCCCCATCGCCTTGAAAACCTCTTCAACAGCCAGAAGCCCAGCCCATTCGCCAGACGGCGCCTTGTCCCCGGAATAGGGATTCACCGTCGGAATCCGCACCAATCGCTGGCACAAGGCAACCATCCGCCCCTCGTCAAGACCAGCCAGCAAAACCTTCTCTTGAGCCGTCAACATCGCTGTCCCCCTTTCAAACTAAACACCCGCAACTGCCTGGCTTATATCGCCGACAAACGCCAATAAAATAGGCCCAACCGCGCTTTCTGGCGACCTCAGAGGTTGAAAATTCGCAAAAAGGGGATATTTTTTAGTTTGAACATTTTCAAAATTTGATTTTTTTCGTCATCCAACCATAACATCAGTTGCCAACAGGAAGTGTACAACCATGGGTTCAGTCAAAAAGAAACGCCGCAAGAAAATCGCGAAGCATAAGCGCCGCAAGCAGCTGAAGGCCCAGCGCCACAAGAAGAAATAACTTTTCTCCGCGGCGCGTGTGAGCGGAGGCGTCATGAACCGTTGTTGGACATCATCTTTCCTGGCAATTGCGCCTGTTCTGATGTTGCTCTTGGGAGGATGCCGCACCGCCAGCCAGACAGAGCTCAAGCAGGGCGTTGTTCTTGATGAACAGCGCCCTGTCGTGTTGTTGTCGGCAAAAGAAGTCCTCAGCCAGCAAGAGCTGGACGAGGCCACCGCATGGGCCGAATACGCCAAGGGCAGCGGCCTGCTTATTGAGGAGCAGCCAGACTTTGACCAGGCGGCGAAGCACCTGACCAAGGCCCTGAGCCTGGTGCCTGACTCGCATCCGATCGCCACGGCGCTGGTCGGGCCACGCCTGGCTGGCAAGGAAATGGAAAAGGCCGTCGCTGACTTGAAAGTCGTCGCCGCTGCCAACCCGACCGCCCCTATTCCGAATCTCCTGTATGCGGAATGCCTGGCTATGCTCAAACGCCAGGACGAAGCCATCGAGCATTTGCTCAAAACCGTCGACGTGACCGATTGGCAGGAACCGCAAGTCGTCCAGACAACAGCCTTGATGCTCAGTCGAGACAAAGACCCCAAGCGGACAGAAAAATTCTTCCGCCAGGCCTTTGCGCACCGTCATCTCCGCGACAACCATGTACTGCAAACTATCGCCGCGTCGTTCTGGCTGGATGTGGCTGACTTCCGCCAGGCGACCATCGAACAAAAACTTAACGGCAATCGGAAAAACACCGAAAACGACAAGGCGGCAAAAAACGGCACGGGCGACAAGCCAGCTGAGGGCGACAAGGGCGACAAGCCAGCTGAGGGCGACAAGGAGTCCGAAAACTTTGCCTTGGCATTTGCCTCATACACCCCGGACGATTGCCGCGCCCGCGCCCGCGCCCATGCCGCGCGTGCGGTTGCCCTGCCTGGGATTCCTTCCAACAGTGTTTGGGAAACTGGCCCGGATGGCCTGGAACTCCTGGGCGGCATTCTCCTGCGGCTGGAAGAATGGGAACTCCTTGATCAGCTCCTGGGCAAGCTTGACGCCAAGCCTGAACACCGCGATTCAAACCAGTGGAAGCTGATGAAAATTGCGCTTCTCGAAAAACGCGGCGACAATGAAAAGCTGATAGACTACCTGGACAGTCTCAACCAGCAGCAAGTCGACCTGAAACACTACCAAGAAGAATTCGTGTTGCGACAAGCTATCGCCGAGCAGTACATCAAGGCCGAATCGTATGACAAGGCCATCCAGGCCTTGGAAACCGTGGTGACGTATTACCCACGCGACTACACCGCCCGCCTGCGACTGGCGCAGCTCTACTTGTTCATCGGCCGCGCCAACAGCGGCCTAGCAACGCTGGCGCCCCTTAAAAACCTCCCCCCCTACGGATGGCTGCTTTCTGCCAGGCTCTGGCGAGCCGCCGGCAATTTCGACCGCGCCTTGAAATCCCTTGAGACAGCGGAAAAAGTGGCTCGGGAACTGAAAGACGAAGATTTTTTCACGGCCAGCTTCCATACCTCATACGCACTCATCTGTGAAAGCGCCGGCAAAATCGACCAGGCCATCGCCCAAAGCCGCCTGGCGCACGCAAAAAATCCTGACGACCCCTCGCTCTGCAATTTTCTGGGATATGTCCTGGCCGACCACAACCGCGACCTGCCCGAAGCCGAAAAACTCATCGAGAAAGCTATAGCCGCGGAGCCGGAAAACACAGCCTATCTTGACAGCCTCGCCTGGGTCTACTATCGCCAGCAAAGGTTCCCCGAAGCCCTGGACGCCATCGTCAAAAGCATTCGCTTAGGCGGCATTGAACAAGACCCGGAAGGCGTCATCGCCGACCATGCCGGAGACATCTTCGCCGCCAACGGATTCCTGCGCATCGCCCGCCACTACTGGCTGATCGCGACAACCATCAATGATGCGACAGCCGCCAAAATCAACGCGAAACTCAATTCGGCCGCCGCTCCGCAGGATTGACGACAACAGCCAATCAGCGGGCAATTCCTTGCTTGACGCTTCCTGGCACCAGCCGTCCCCTACGGCGGTCTCCTCTTAGCGCCGCGTCATTCCGTTCCCGGCGCAGCAATCCTAAAAACTTTATCTTTTCACATCGCTATGTCACCAGTTCTGCGCACCATCCTGATGCTCATCGCTTCCAATGTGTTCATGACCTTCGCCTGGTACGGCCATCTTCGGCATTTGGAGGATAAAAAGTGGTATATCGCCGCCCTGCTCAGCTGGTGCATTGCCCTATTCGAATACCTTCTCCAGGTGCCTGCCAATCGCTTGGGTCACCAGGTCATGTCCGTCGCCCAGCTGAAAATCCTGCAAGAGGTCATCACCCTCAGTGTCTTCATTCCCTTCTGCCTGTTTTTTATGAAGGAAAAATTGAACTGGAACTTCCTCTGGGCAGGCCTCTGCATGGTCGGAGCAGTGTACTTCATGTTCCGCAAATAGACTCCACCATTGGCCACTCATTGATGGAGTTCAGGACAAGCTGCGACGGCTGGAAAGGGGCGAGGGGCGAGAAACTGTTGTTTTATCCGCAGATGACGCTGATGACGCAGATTCTTTTAGGGTGTATTGAGCAAGAAAATTGGCCGTGCAGCGGCAAAAACGCTAAAAAGCGCAAAACATGGCGCAGTCGCCGTCCACCATGTCCACGACGTCCACCTCCCTTTGCGCCGTAGTCGGTTAGCCACGCATATCCCCAGGCTTTGTTCAGTCCGCTTCATTCATGCTTGCGCGACGACTTCCATTCCGAGCCAGTTCACGCCATCATGGAAGTCCAGGGCGTTGGCGCAGCGGATGGCATAATCGTGGTCATCACGCAGGACATCGCTGCCGTCAGGAAGCCACAGCCCAGCGGCATAGCCGCCAACAGGCGCTTCTTTGGGCAAGGTCACGGTCAGAGACAGCTTCTGGGATGCAGCATGGCCGGCCCACCGCTGAATATCTGTGTCAAAGGCAAACGCATACTTGACTTCGCCTTGGCGCAGCACCAGGCAGACAGGCCGGGGATTGACCGGGCTGGCAAAGCCGCGATTGACTAACTCCACTGTCACGGCAAAGGGTCGGTCGCATTGAACCTGCTCAGGCATTTCCGCCCGGGTCAATTCCAGGCGATAGCCAAGATGGTCGCGGATGTATTCATAATAGCTCCGCCATACGTGCTGGCCATGCGCATCGACGAAATAGCTGTCGCCTACTGGCAGGTTTTTATCGCGCAGGAACATCGGGTCAACAGGGACGGCCTTCCAGACATCGATGGAATACTTGTCGCCTTCGAACAGGGAATGTCCATGCACAAACCCGAAGGTATCGTAATGCCAGCGCGCCAGGTTCATAGCAGCCTCGGTCGGGAGCGCCATGCCGCGCAGATCACGCCAGAACAACTCACCGTCCATAGGCAGGAACCGCCCTTCCTGGGTCAAATAGTTTTTTTCGGCATCGGCTGGCACCAGGCTGTCGCCGCGACCAAAAGTGCCGCCATGGGATTCGGAGGCCAGGAAGCCGTCGTTGAAATGACCAATCCGGGCTCGCGGCGTCATGGCGAATGCCTCGTCTTCGCGCAAAGGTTCTGAGCCGTACAAATGCATCTTCAAGGCAGGATAACGCAACATGGTGCGCCGTTCTGGCGGCAAGGCTTCCAGCACGGCGGCGAACAATTCCCCGTGAAACGCCTGGTCGAGTTGCAACTGGTGGTAGCTGTTGTGCCATTCGCCGAATTTGCCGATGAAGCCGCATTGCAGGACATAGATGACATCGCTGTATTTCCGCAATAGCGGTCGCAGCTGGCTCAGATGCTTCAGGGTCGTGGCGGCCGTCGGCCCAGTCAAGGTCGGCGACAATTCATACGCAAAGCGCAACAGGGCCTTGACCTTGCTTTCCCGCAGCTTCAGGAAAAAACCCTCGATGTCGTCCAATTTGCGGGCCGGCAAGTCCTGGCCGTCGCTGTAGCGCATCAGAAAGCAGTAGCTTTGCATGATGGTGACGCCATCATAGCCGAGGAAATCGAGTTCATCCTGCCATTGGGCATGACTGAATTCGATGCCATCCAGGCGGTTGCCGCGAATCAGGTGAGGCACGCCAGGGATGTCGATATTCTGAAAAACAGGCTTCTCTGGCCGCCCGTCGAGCTTGTTCCGCTTGTGATGGCACGAGCACATCCCGGCCACTTCACCGGGAATCGTGCTGAAATACATCTCAGTCCGAAAGCCGCGCTCGGGATTGCGCAGGCCCATGCGGCCATGCCAGTCGTCGGGCCGAATGCCACGAAACGTTTTTTGCATGAGAAACCTCCGAAGAAAAAGGGACATCTGCTGAAATGACGCAGGCAACCCTGCCCACGTGAAAATCCAGAAAGCGAGGTGTCGCTCCGGCGCAATGCCATCTCGACGAGGTCATCAAGCTGCCTTAGGTCACTCGTCTTCCAGTTCATCCAGGTCATAGCTGATCTGGAAGGTGCTGGTGATGCGCTGAATTTCCTCGATGGAGGTCGCTCCCAAGCTGACTTTTTCCCAGCCATCCTGGCGCAACGTCCTCATGCCGCGCTCCATGGCGGCCTTGCGCAGCTCGCTGGTTCCGGCATGGGCGGAAACCATGTCCTGCAACTCCTCGTCAAGCAGGAAAAATTCATAGATGGCGACGCGTCCCCGGTAGCCAGTATGGTTGCATTCCAGGCATCCGGCGCCCTTCCAAGCCTTCACGTCTTCGGCCTGCATGCCCATCACGTCGGCAATCTCAGCGCGCACGCGGCGGCCAATCATCTCTTCTTCGACCTTGCAATGCTTGCAGATGCGGCGCACCAGGCGCTGTGCCAGGGCGGCGACAAGCGAGGCAGCCACCAGGTACGGCTCAATGCCCATGTTGACAAGACGGTTGACAGAGCCGACAGAATCATTCGTGTGCAACGTCGACAGCACCAAGTGGCCAGTCAGGGCAGACTGGATGGCGATTTCGGCAGTCTCGTTGTCGCGGATTTCGCCGACCAGGATGATGTCAGGGTCGTGCCGGAGGATGGAGCGGAGGGCGCTGGCAAAGGTCAAGCCGATTTCAGCGTGCATTTGAATCTGCGTCGTGCCCTGCAATTCATATTCAACCGGGTTTTCCACTGTGATGATTTTGCGTTCGGGATTTTTGTCGCGGACAAATGCGAGGGCGGCGTACAGAGTCGTGGTTTTACCGCTGCCGGTCGGGCCGGTCACCAGCACGATGCCGTGCGGCAAAGACACCAGTTTTCCCAAGATGGCCAGCTGGTATTTGTTCAACCCGAGCTGGCCCATTTCCAGGAAAATCGAACTGCTGGTCAAGACGCGCAAGCAGATGGTCTCGCCGAAGCGCGTCGGCATGATGGATACACGAAGGTCAGACGGCTCGCCGCCGAGAATCAGGCGGATGCGGCCGTCATGAGCCAAGCGCTTTTCCGCGATATTGAGCCGAGCCATGATTTTCAGGCGTGAGACAATGGCGTCATGCAAAGTCACCATGCCAGGCGGAGTCGGCGTCTCCCGCAACATGCCGTCAATGCGGTAGCGAAGACGGACTTTTTCCCGGAACGGCTCAATATGGATGTCCGTAGCGTGCTGGCGGATGGCTTCGGTGATGATTTCATTGACCAGCTGGACGATGGAGGCGTCCTCGGTGTCAACGGCGTCCAAATCCTGCTCTTCCCGGTCTTCAAACGCGCCTTCGACCGCATCGATTTTCTGCGCCTTGCGATCCTGGGTGATCTGGATAACCTTGCCGGCGCCCAGCCCATAAATCCTCTTGAGGGTGTTGTCGACTTCATTCGGGGTGGCCAGGGAGGGCTCAAGGCGAACGCCAAGAAGAAGACGCAAGTTTTCGCGGTCACGAATGGACGGCGGATTGGCGAAGGCGGCGCGCATGGTGCCGCGTTCCAGGCTGATAGGCACAAACTGGTAATGCAAAGCGACCTTGGGAGGAACCTTCTCCGTGGCGGCTTCCTCGATAGTCGTTTCGCCGAGGATGACGAAAGGAATGCCCGTCACCTGGCTCAAGGCGCGATAGACTACTTCCTGGGTTGAGATGCCCAAATCAAGGATCGCCTGCTGGGCTGAAATCTGAGCGCGACGCATCCTACGCCGCGCCTGGTCAAACTGCTCGTCGCTCAATACCCCTTGAGCCAAAAGGACATCCAGCAGATCACCGCCAGCGCCCGGAAAGATGCTTCCCCGATTTTCTGTCATTCCAACACTATTTCCTGTTTTTTGCCAATATGCGCTGTCACTTCACGGTCGCCGCCGCAGTCAAGCACGACGGCGTCGCGAGTGAAACTCTTGACCGTCAAGACATTATGAACCTTGCCACCCTCGCCTACGTAGAACACCTTGGTTTTCTTGGACTTGCTGTCATCCGCCGAGATAAAGGCCAATTCGCGGTCGGTCAGCCCTTTGTACATGCCGCGGTACAGCACGGTGATCTTCTGGGGCGGAGGCGGCTTCGGCGGCGGTTTCGCAGGCGGCTTGTCATCAGAAGGCTTGACCGCGACTGCAGTAGTCGGCTTGTCGCCGGAAGGCTTGTCGCCGGAAGGCTTAGTGTCTGAAGGCTTGTCACCGGTCGGCTTGCCATCGGGCGGCTTGACCGCAGTCGTGTCCGTCGGCGTCGGCTTAGGAGGCGGAGTCACAAATGCCTTGGGAAGTTTTTTTCGGAAGGCCATTGGATTGACTTTGTCCTGCAAGCCAGCCGGCTGCAAGAATGCGAACGTCTTGGTGTCGATATAATCCGGCACCGACGGCAATGCCTGGGTTTGGCTGGTAGTGCCGCCCTCCTCGGACAGGAGGCTGAAGCCTAACCAGCCCAGGAATGCCAGGAGCAACAGGCCTACAACGACCAGCAGACTGCGCTCCCATTCCTGCTTTATTTTTGCTATATACTTGTTCATCGCCTCATTGCGCCTCGTTGCCATGCCTTGACACACCGTGCTATGTTCATGCCCCGCGGGGAAGCATCTCACGCTTTTGCTTGACTTCCATTTTAACTGCTTCGCCATGCGGCCGGAAAAAGGCCGAGCAGACCACGGTCACGACCACGTTCTGCAACACCATCTCATCATCCTGGTTGGCCTTGGGCGGCTGCCGCAAATTCGGCAGCACCGTCCGCATTTCCATCTGAGACATGGGCAGAAAAATGCCTTCCTCCTGCAAAGCGTTGACAAAACTGGCGAAATTGGCCATGCTGCCCTGGATTTCCATGCGAACCGGGAATTCAAGAAGGTAAGGCGCCTTGTCGTTTTTATCGATCACATACGCACGCATAGGCAGGACCGTAATCATGGAAGGGTTGTTACGGTTGCGTGAACCAGCGCCAGACTCGCGGGAAAAGCGCAGGTTGTTTTTCAGAACCAGGTTGGCCAGGGCCTCGACCGTCCACAACTTCAGCCGCATCTGGTACTTGAACGGCTCTGACGTCGACTCGTCCATGCCGAAAACTGGCTGGTCCAAGCGCACGCCTTTGCCTTCCAGCTCCGTGTACAGGCGGTTGAACTGATCCTTGTATTCAATCTGAGAGGCTTTCTCCATGAAGTTGACGATGCCAGAGTCTTCCGGGCTGACGCCGTATTCCTTTTTGATTTGGACTTCGAACATCGCGGTGGCCTTTTTCATGGCGTCGTCAACACTCTTTTTCAAGCCGGGTTCGCCGCCTTTGCGGCCATTGAGCGTGACCTGGTAGGAGTCAAGCAGCTTGCGCATGCGTTCCGAATCACGCGGCCATTGCGACTCATCCAGCTTTTTCTCCACGCGGGCATGGTCACTGCGGGCTTCGTCATACGCCACCCAAGTCGGATGCAGCCGCATCATGCCGAAAAGGACGGTAGCTATGACCAGGAGGAAGACCACTCCCAGCAAAGTCCGATGTCGCTCCGGCCATTGTTGCAATCGATAAGCCATTATGTTATGTCACCTCTCTGCCTAGACGGGCGAGTCTGTGGTTTGCTCCATAGTGCGTTGTCGACAGGATGGATGGCCAGGGTCAACGCCAGCCCCAGCCAACGCCTTACCTTCTCCGGCCAGACGTCTTCTTGGGCGGTGGTGGAGGCGGAGGCCGGACATCGCGGGTGGAGAACGGCAATTGGAGCAGGAACGCGGTGTACTCCCCGAGGATGTTGCGGTTATCTTTGTTTTTCAGGTAAGTCACCCAAGGCCGGAAGACTTGTTCTTCGCGGCCGCTGAGGTCTTTTTCATCAAGCCAGCCTGGATTGAGGAAATACGGCTGCTTCTCTCCGGGCAAGGTGGCCGCCTTGAGGGCATTTTCCATTTCTCGAAGGGGCGTAAAACGTTGTTCGGTATAGGGAATGTATCCGCAGGCGACCATTTTGCTCAGCAGGGGCATGGCCAGCACTTCTATCATGGGATTTTCCGGCTCGCTGGTGCTGGTCTGATATTCGCTGGCCACGGTGCCGAACATGCCGTCGAAAGCTGTCGGCTTCGGCGGCTCTTTGGTCGCCTTCTCTTCTTTGGCTGGGCCGTACTCGCGAAAGGAGAACTCATCGGCCACATAGATGCACCAGGCGCCGGGCACGAGCGTTTCATGGAGTTTTTCAAGAGTCCGCATAAAGCGCTGGGAGCGGCTGCCGTGTTCAACGAACGGCACTAAGAGCTTCTGTTGGAAGGCGATCTGCTCCTGGGCACTATCAAGCTCCGGAACCAGACTTTGACATTGGTTCAATTCGCCCATCAGGCTTTCGATGTGCGCTGTTTCCTGGCGGAGCCACCAGTCGGCCACGACCATGCTGGTGAGCAGGGCGCCGAAGAACAGCACGACCGCCGCGACCAAATAGGGGAAGCGCGCCACTTTGCGGCGTTGCCAGCGCAACAGGGTCGGTGCCAGGGAGATGCCGTAGGCGGCCGCGCCCATGCCTTGCAGCGCCAGCCCGAAGGCCACTGCCAACGTCGGGTCAATGCCCTTCCCATCAGCTGTCGGCGGCCCGAAGCATTCGACTGGGCACCCGTAGGTGCGGGTCAGATGGTCGGTCAGCCCGGGCAGGAGCGCCCCACCGCCGCAGAGCCAAATCCGATGGATCAGTTCACCAGCCAAAGCTTCCTGCTCGCTGGCGCGCCAATGGTCAATGGCCGTGCGCAGCTCGGTCTCCAACTGGCGAGCGGCCAGCAAGAGCGGGCATTGCGGGTCGCTCCAGTCCTGCTGCAACGTCCGCTTCAGCTTGTCGGCTTCCTGCTCCGAACACCCCAGGGAGTGAGCCATTGCCTGGCTGAAACGCAGGGCGCCGAACATCAGGCTGCCGACATACAGAACCTGGCCAGAAGCCACCACTAAGATAGAAGCGTTCTCATGCCCAATGTCAACCAGCAGCTGCGGCGCCTTGACGTTGACTTCTTCCGGATGCAAATGAAAAAACGTGTTGGCGATGGCCAGGCCGCTCATGGCCACGTCAGACAGCCGGATGCCTTCCTCGGTGGCGCGCGCCGCATATTCCTCAACTGCGGTTTCCCGGCAAACGCCGATAAGGACGGGATTCTGGCGGCCGTAGGCAGGCTGCATCACCTGGTAGTCAGAAATGAAAGTCTCTTCGGACAGGCCGGCCAGCTGCTGGGTTTCATAGCCGACCATCTTTTCCAGCTCGTCAGGCTTGGCGCCGGGCGCGAAGTCGCTCACTTGCGTCGTCGCCAAGTACTGGGGCATGCCTAAGCACATACGCCGCTCAAGCAGCTTCAGCTCGCCCAGCCATTTGCCAATGCTGTGATACAGATCGTCGACATCCAAGATGCCTTCTTCGCGGGCGTCAAGCACTTCGCGCCGGGTCAGAACCACCCGTCGACCGCGACGCTCCAGGCAAACCAGCTTTGCTCCGGTCTGCCCGATGTCCAATCCCACTGCTTGTTTCTGTAGCTTCTGTTGCATGGATCACGCACGATATTGTGTTGACGACACAGATTGTTTCCAACCAGAGGGCGTCACGGTTCAAAGTTCCGGCTGCACGTCGACGTATTCGCCGCGGCTGTTGATGACATTGGCAGTCACGAAAATCAACAAGTTGGTTGGAATGTTGATTTCTTCGGTGTGGCGGAAAAGGAAGCCGATCAGCGGCAAGTCGCCCAGCCAAGGAACCTGCTTGACCTGCCTGGTCTTCGTATTCTCCAGCATGCCGCCAAGAACAACCGTCTGCCCGCTGGTCACGCCGACCGTAGTGGCGACCTTCTGGTCGTAGGTATGGGGCAGCCGGACATTGGTCGTGGTCGTCGACGCATAGGACAGCCACTCCATGAATTCAACGATTTCCGGCTTCAGACCCAGGAGGACGGTTCTGCCGTCATTGCCAATGTTGACGCGCACGTCAAAAGTAATGCCGATGGGCAAATCGGTGGGCGTGCCAGTCGGCACCAGCACCATTCTATCGCCCTGGTCTCCGCCGTCGACGCTTTCCACGTCAAAATCCTCGAAGTACTTGATAGTGTCGCCCTTGCGGATGCGAGCCGAGCGGTTGTTCATGACCGTGACCTTGGGGGCGCTGAGGGTGGTGGAGGACTTCTTCTTTTCCAAGGCGCTGATGGCGATGTCAAAGGCACGTTTTCCCAGCACGCCGTTGAGCTGGAGCAAGCCGACGCCGCTTTCTGCGTCTGCAGCCAGGGCACCAAGTGAGGTGAGAAGGTTGGTCTCCTTGATAGCCTTGGGACCGTCGACATTATGATCATCGACCATCTTGTTGCCTTGCTCATCCTGGAGCTGCTGTTTCATTTCCACGCCGACATCTCTCAAGTCGTCCTGGCTGATCGTCAGAAAACGGGCTTCGATCACCACCTGGTAGGGTGGTTTGTCGAATTCCCGGATCAGGTTTTCGATCAGGCGCAGATTTTCGCGGGAATCGCGAACCACAAGGATATTGCGGTTACGGAAGATGCGGAAGGTCGCGCCCTCGGGGCTGTCTGCCATCAGGGCGGTCAGCACATCGTCCAGGTCATTGTCCTCTTCAGCAGCAATGGCGACGGAGCCGGTGTCAGTCGCTCCCATAGCGCCAGCGCCTTGGGGGACTGCGGGGATGAAGCCCTGGCGGAGGCGCAGGATGCGCGTCTCCAGCTTAGGGCCGCCGGGTCCCTGGTCGCCCTCGGTGATCCAGACTAAGTTTTCACCAAGATGAAATTCAACGCCCATGTTGCGGGCGATATAGGAGAACAGCTCTTTCAAAGGGACGTTTTGGACACGTATGGTCAGGGTCTTATCAGCTTCGAGGGCGTCGTCAGCCACGATGTTGAGGCCATCCTGGTTGAGAACGGCGACCAGCTCGGCAATGCCGGCGCTGTTCAGGTTGATGGAGACTTTGCGGTTGACCAGCTCCTCCATCGGCCCGGGCGGCAATTCAATCGGCTCAAGGTTGGCGCCAATGACGACCGTCTTGCCATAAGTGCTTGGCAGCACCAGTCCTTCTTCCGCCTCATGCAGCACACGCTCGCCGCTGACGGCAGCAAGTGCCTTCTGGGGAATCAGATCGCGGGCGGCCTGGATGGCTTCCTCCAGCAGCCTGATCTCCTCGCCGAAGAATTCCTGCTTCTGCAGGGGACGGAGGTTGGCCTCCGCCTCGTCAATCTGCTTCTTGCTGAGGCAGTCATGAACCAGGTCAAGACGCTTGCGCACAGCAGCGCGCAATTCGCGCTTTTCCATCGCCTTAAGCTCTTCGGCATAATCCTCTGACGCTGGATCAAGGTCGATTTTCGCGCCGGTCGGTGCGTGACCACAACTGGACAGCAGAAACACCAAACCCAACCCTGCCAGCTTGCACCATCTTAACATATCTGTCACCATCATAAATTGTGTGGCTGATTGTTGCCGTTTTGTTTCAGAACCCACTATAGCTTAGAGTTACTCTTCAAACGATTCATTGAGAAAAAATATTGGTTTCGACGCGAAAAACACCGTCGAAAGACGCCATAACGCAAACTTCCGGGCGAGGCCGCTGGTCCATGCGACCGACACAGCGTTCCTGTCTTTTATTCTTCTGAAAAAGTGAAAACCTCGAAAAGTTCGACTTTGGTGTCGGGCTTAGTGAGAGCTTCAGGGGTTTGGCCGATTCGGCGGCACAAGGCTTCCATGAACTTGGCCGGCTCCGGCACCTGTTTCCAGACGACGGGAAGGAATCCGGCCTGCCTGCCGCCTGCCGCCAACAATACGCCATGCCGGCCAGGATACAAGCGGCGGTACAATTCCTCCGGCGTCTCAAAGACGACGGTCACGGGTTCGCTCATCACGCTGATTTCGAACTTGGCGTCAGCCAAGTCAGCCATGGTTATCGGCGGCCGCTCACCGTCCGCCTTGAGAAAATTGGCCGCATTCATCACCACTGCCTTGGCCAAAGGCTCCTTGCCAGGCATGATGAGATACTGGCCTAAGGTGACATCGCCTTTGTTGATGGCTACCTGGCAGCCGTATTTCTGCATCAGGTTGCGCGAATACGCCGGCAACGGCGGCGGCTCCTGCTTCTCCAGCTGAGTCGTGATGACGCGCCGCGCCAAGTCGAGCAGGATTGCTTTTTCGGCCGAGTTGACGGCTTCGCCGCTGTAGTTTTCGCGGGTGACGGCCTGGGTAGCGTCTAAAAACGCAGCTTTAGTCGCCTCGTCATCCCAGTCAAGACTGGCAGCCTTGGCTATCAGCTCAAGGTTGACAGGCGGCTCAAGATGAAGAAGGGCACCGCCCGGAGCAGGAGTTTGGCCGGCCACGCGCACGTCAATGGTTCCCCAATGCAAAGACTTTGCCAGCCCAAAAGCGACTTGCGCAGGCAAAGGCCAGTCAGCGGACGAGGCGGCGGATGCGTCAGCTGCCAGGGACGCCAAGATTGCCTTCCAGTCCTGGACAGTGGCGCTGCCGTCATCCGGCCAGAAGGCGATCAACACGGACTGCGGGTCGGCCAAAAACGGCACCAGCGCGGCGACGGTTTCAGCGACCGGAGTGGCGGCATTGAGGAACAATGGCACCACATCGACCGTATGGAGCTTGTACAGCAGCAGGGCTGCAATGTCGTCAATGCGCTGTTCAGCGGCTTCATTGAGGGTGCCTTTCACAAAAAGGCCATCACCCGATTGCAGCAGCGCAGCGCAGACTTCCTTAGCGCCGCCGGCCGTGCCAAGCAACGTGGTGTACTGCTCCGCCGTAGCCACGACGATGCGGCGTTCAGCAGGATTGCCGCCAGGAGCCGGAGCAAACAAAAGATACGCAGTGCGCACATCAGCGGCAAGGCGACCGAAACCGACGCCCCAAGACGACCCGGACGCCGACAAATTGCCGCCAGGAACATGAACGGCACGGACGCGACGAGACGGGTTTTCCGTTGCCATAGCGCCAAGCCAGGCAGCCGCCTGCTGCCGAAGCTCTTCAGCTGGCGAGACAGACGGCGCCGACGCCTGGGCAGGCTGCTCGCTGGCCGGACTGGGCTTCCGCCGCCACCACCACGCCGAAGCCTCCTGTGCCAAGAAAAAACAGAACAGCGTCAACAGTATGCGGCAAATCTTCATAATCAAAATGGCTCCAGCCTCAGGGATGGTCAAAATGGGAAACAACTATGTTATATGTAATATAGCACAGAGGTGGCAGAATAACGACGCCTAACACTAAATTAACCAAGGTAAATTGCAATCGGTCACTCATCGATACTTCGGAGTTCCGGCAAGTATCCATCGGTGACCCATTACCGCTTGGCGTCATTAACTTAGGTTCAATCTTGACAAACGGCCGAGAGCCAATATGTTTTTTCAGTTCGATGCCAGCCGGCGGCCTTTCTCCCCCTGCCCAGCGCATGGCGCCCCCGGCCATCTGTTCCGCTTCCACCATCCATTTGACAGGCCCGATTATGAAAATACTGCATACTTCCGACTGGCACCTGGGAAGGTCCTTGCACATCAAAAAACGGCATGAGGAACACCAGGCTTTCCTGCAATGGCTGCTGAAGGAAATCGATAGCCGGCAGATTGACGTCCTGCTGATAGCCGGTGACGTCTTCGACTCTGGCCTCCCCAGCATCGGCGCGCAGGAGCTGTACTACAATTTCCTCAGCCAAGTCGCGCAATCCTGCTGCCGTCATGTCGTCATCATCGCTGGCAATCACGACTCGCCGTCGTTTCTCAACGCCCCGGGTGCGTTGCTCAAGGCTCTTCGCATCCATGTCGTCGGCGCAGCGACCGATGACCCTGCTGACGAAGTGTTCGTGCTCCGCCGCCGCGACAATACTCCGGAACTGCTGGTCGCCGCCGTGCCCTTCCTGCGCGACCGCGACATCCGAAAAGCGGAAGCCGGCGAAAGCACTGAAGACAAGTCCCAGAAGCTCATCCAGGGCATTGGCAACCACTACGACGCCGTTTTCGCCGCTGCCGAACAACGCCGCGCCGAACTGGGGCAAGACCTCCCCCTGGTCGCCATGGGGCATTTGTTCACTGACGGCGGACGCCTGATCGAGGGCGACGGCGTCCGCGAACTCTATGTCGGCGCCCTGCCCGGGGTTGCGCCCACCATCTTTCCTGCCAGCGTGGATTATGTCGCGCTCGGGCATCTGCACGTGCCGCAAACCGTCAACGACTCCAATCACATCCGCTATTGCGGCTCGCCATTGCCGATGGGATTCAATGAGGCAGAACAGCAAAAAATCGTCTGCCTGGTCGAGTTCCAGGGCCGGGAGACGACGGTGGATCCCCTGCCCGTGCCCGTCTTCCAAAAGTTGCAGACTGTCCAGGGCGACTGGGACGCCATTTCCAGCCGTCTGGACGGATTGGCCAAGTCCGGCCAATCCGTATGGCTGAACATCGTCTATGACGGCAACGAAATCATCGGCGACCTGAGCCAGCGGCTGGAGAACGCCGTGGCCCGCACGTGTCTCGACATCGTGCGGTCGCGCAACTGCCAGACCGCAGAACAAGCCTTGCGCCAGCAAAGCATGGACGAGACCCTGGACGACCTCGAAGACCATGACGTCTTCGAACGCCTCCTGGTCATGAAAGAAGTGCCGGAGTCCCAGCGGCCCGACCTCCGGCGCACCTACCAGGAAGCACTGGCAGCGTTGGAAGACCCGGAGCGGGCAGCAGGAAATGAAGGTCAGCCATGAAAATACTCCAAGTGCGTTTCCGCAACCTCAATTCCCTGGTCGGCGAATGGGAAGTCGATTTCACGCATCCGGATTTCGAGTCCAACGGCATTTTCGCCATCACCGGCCCGACCGGCGCAGGCAAATCAACGATTCTGGATGCGATGTGCCTGGCGCTGTACGGCATGACGCCGCGCCTGAACGCCATCACGAAGAGTTCCAACCAGATCATGTCGCGGCAGACCGGCGAATGCTTTGCCGAAGTGACGTTTAAGACGGGCAAAGGCCATTTCCGCTGCCATTGGTCGCAACGGCGAGCCTACCGCAAAGCTGACGGCGAGCTGCAAACCCAAAGGCATGAAATCTCCGATGCCGAAACTAGCCACATCATCGACTCCAGCATCCGGGGAGTCCCCCAGCAGGTGGAAGAAGTCACCGGCATGGACTTCGACCGCTTCACCCGTTCCATGCTCCTGGCCCAGGGCGGCTTTGCCGTCTTTCTGCAAGCCAACGCCAGTGAGCGCGCGCCGATTTTGGAGCAAATCACCGGCACCAAAATCTACAGTGACATATCCATACAAGTCCATGAACGCACTTCCGCCGAAAAA
>Ga0123334_1001044_pt1 | contig 36412 bp, 30 predicted proteins | sample BiotimSIPDNA_FD_89706 | JGI IMG/M metagenome (GOLD analysis project Ga0123334, IMG submission 89706) | Anaerobic biogas reactor microbial communites from Washington, USA - Biogas_R1 time_0 SIP DNA | ecosystem: Engineered > Bioreactor > Anaerobic > Unclassified | place: Washington, USA...
ATCCTTACCGCCACAAACTCCCCGATATCGCTTTTGTTCCCCGTAAACCGCACGCGGACATATTTATCATTATAACCCTCAATCATGCCGCCATCAAGCTTGTCCTCAGCAAGTACGATTTCCCTTCGCCCCAACAGCGATCTTGCATAGCTTTCCTCGAGCATTTGGCCGAGTTTTATCATTTCTGAGCTTCGCTGCGCCTTGATCTTCCTTGAAATCTGGTTCGGCATTGCTGCCGCGAGCGTGCCTTCTCTGCGCGAATAAGGGAATACGTGTATCCGCGAAAAAGCGATGCTCTCAACAAATGCGAGACTTTCGGCAAAATCCTCATCCGTCTCGCCGGGAAAGCCGACCATCACGTCGGTCGTGACCGCGGCATCGGAAATCTTACGCCTGATTTCCTCGACCTCGCGCCTGTACTCCTGCGGGGTATACCGCCGCCCCATGACCTTGAGCGTCGCCGCGCAGCCACTTTGCAGCGATATATGGAAATGCGGGCATACACGCGGGTCATTTGCCGCCATATCGATAAGCCCGCTGTCCAGGCTGCCCGGATCGAGCGATCCGAGGCGCACTCTGGCTATTCCGGAATCCAGCACCGCCTTTACCGCATCCGAAAGCCCGGGCTTTCCGGGAATGTCCAGCCCGTATGACGACAGATTGATGCCGGTCAGAACAATTTCCTTGTAGCCATTGCTTCGGAGCAATACGGCTTCCGCACCGATATCGGCAAGACTCCTGCTCCTGGATCTGCCGCGTACATGCGGTATGATGCAGTATGTACAGAAGCAGTTGCAGCCCTCCTGTATCTTCATATAGGCGCGTGTGTGCCCGAGGCTGCCCGAAACATGCATCGGCTCATACGGCGTGTTTTCGAGGCTTTCGACGCTGCTCAGGGGCTTTCCGGTCACATGTTCCCGCACGAGTTTTACTATATCCGACCGCCTGTCGGTTCCTATGACGATGTCCGCACCAAGCCCAAGTACTTGCTCAGCCTCGCTCTGCGCCATGCATCCGCATACAATGACCAACGCGCCGGCATTCTGCTTGGCCCTGTGAATCATCTGCCTTGATTTGCGGTCGGCAGTTGCCGTGACCGTGCACGTATTTACTATATAGATGTCCGCCGCCTGCGAAAAGTCGACAATTTCGTAGCCGGCCTTCAGAAAATCCTCCAACATCGACTGCGTGTCGTACTGGTTAACCTTGCACCCGAGCGTCGTCGCGGCGACCTTCTTCATACCCTCAGCCAATTTTCATTGCGGCAACCGCCGCCCATTCTCCTTTATAGCGAATTTGTGCGATTTTAAATCCTGCACTGCAAATGGCAGACTGTACATCTTCGGCTCGCTGTTTGATAATGCCGGACGCAATGAATATGCCGCCTTCCTTCAGATGCCGGAATGCATCGGATGCAAAATCAATGATGACGTCTGCGATGATGTTTGCGACGATCAAATCGGCTTGTCCGCCGATGTCATTGAGCAGGTCGTTTTTTCGGATCTCAATTTGACCGGAAACGCCGTTTATGCCGGCGTTTGTCAGCGCTGTCTCGATGGCAAAATCATCTCGGTCCAGCGCAAGCGCGCTATGTGCGCCGAGTTTTACGGCGGTGACGGCAAGTATTCCGGTGCCGCAGCCTACGTCGAACACGCTGTCACCGGGCTTTACATACTCCTCAAGCAGTTCCATGCACATGAATGTTGTTTCGTGCGTGCCCGAGCCGAAGGCCATGCCTGGGTCGATGATGATTTTGATGCGGTCCGGTTCCGGAGCACCTGTATCTTCCCAGCACGGGACAATCAGCAATCTGCTTCCAACCGGCAGGGGCTTATAATATTTTTTCCATTCATTTTCCCAATCGGAATCGGCAACTTGCTTTAATGTGACTTCCAAGGTGCCCATGTCGATGCCAAGGTCGTTATGCTTAAACCATTCTACCATATCATGGATAATTTGAGTCTTTTCCGATGCATTTTCATTGGCGGCTACATAGGTTTTTACAAGCACATAATCAGGCATTTTCTCAAACTGATCTTCATCTATGTAATCCCAGTTTGCCGGAGTGCCTTCATAGGCTTTAAAATCATTTTTATCGTAGATTGCATAACCCCCCACATCGAGCATGTCAAGCCTTGCGCACAGGGCTTCGGCCCCTAGCGTGGTGGTTTTGATCGAAACTTCGGTGTATTCCAGAAAAATCAACTCCAAACTGTTTTCCATTGGGTATTATAACACGGGGAGATGCTTTATTTTAGTAAATTTCATAAAGCTGCAGGTATAATACTGAAAAATGTAATGTAGCTATATGGGTGATCATTAAAATAAGCAGGCGCACACTGTGCGCCCCGAACATACTATAGAACCTGCTACTATGATTTACGCGAATAAATCCTTGATATTATCCGAAAACTTCTTGGCTTTTTTATACTGCTTATCCGACCCGAGGTTTTCAAACTCCAGCAGAAGATCCTTTTGCTGTTTGGAGAGCTTTGTCGGAACTTCAATGATCGTATGCATGTAAATATCGCCCGTCCTGTTCGAACCGAGGTGCTGAATCCCGCAGCCCTTTATTTTGAATGTTGTCCCCGGCTGCGTGCCTTCCGGAATATTGTACTTGATCTTTTCTTTCAGCGTCGGTACTTCGATCTCAGCGCCCAGCGCCGCCTGTACAAAGGACAGCGGTACATCCAGGTGCAGATCATAACCCTTGCGTTTAAACACGCTGTGCGGCTGTACGGTGATCCTTACGAACAAGTCGCCGGCCATTCCGCCGTTCACACCCGGTTCGCCCTCGCCACGCATCGTAAGGCTCTGCCCCGTATCGATGCCTGCCGGTATATTGACTGCAATTTTTCGGTTCTTGTAGATCGTGCCTGTACCCGCGCAGTGCCCGCAGCGTTCCTTGATGATCTTGCCGCGTCCGGCGCACCTTGAGCATGTCCGGGTTGTGGCCATCCTGCCCAACAGCGTCTGCTGCACGCTCCGCACCTGGCCGGAGCCGTGGCAGTCCGGGCAGGTCTCAACCGCCGTGCCGCCCGCCGCGCCGGTACCGCTGCACTGGCTGCATTCCTCTTTGCGGTTGATCGCGATCTCCTTTTTAACGCCGAAAGCCGCTTCCTCAAAGGATATGCTTAAATCATACCTCAGATTATTGCCCTGCCGCGGCGCATTCCTCTGCCTTGAAGAAGAACCTCCGCCAAAGATATCCCCGCCGAAGAAGCTCTCGAATATATCCTCAAAGCCTCCGAATCCGCCGAAGCCGCCCTGAAAACCACCGCCGAAGCCGCCCTGGGAAGCCGCATGGCCGAACTGGTCGTATTGCGCCCTCTTTTGCGGATCACAAAGAACCTCGTAAGCCTCGTTTGCTTCCTTGAACTTTTCCTCGGCCGCTTTGTCCCCCGGGTTCCTGTCCGGGTGGTACTGCATCGCAAGCTTTCTGTAAGCCTTCTTGATATCTTCATCCCTGGCGTTTTTATCAACGCCGAGAACCTCGTAATAATCTCTCTTCTGGGCCAACTTAGTCTCCTTAACCACGAATATACCGTAACATTATATTACATGATATGCCCGGGGCGCAATGAGCACCCCAGGCATTACATATGTTAACCCCTGTATTTTGGGGAACGGATGATTTATTTGTCGTCGTCGACCACTTCGTAGTCTGCGTCTACCGTGCCGTCATCATTCGGCCCGCTCCCTGCCTGACCGCCGCCCTGCTGATTCTGGGCGTTCTGCGCAGCCTGGGTATAGACCCTTCCGAACACTTCCTGAGAGACATTGCTAAGCTTTTCGGTCGCGCTCTTTACGGCCTCAAGATCGCCTCCGTCCTTTACGGCTTTGACTGCATCGATTTCGTTCTGTATCCTCGATTTGTCGGATTCGTTGATCTTATCGCCCATATCGCGCAATGCTTTTTCGGTGGTATACACCATCTGGTCGGCGGTATTCCTGATTTCAACCTCTTCCTTACGCTTTCTGTCCTCGGCGGCATACTGCTCGGCCTCCTTGACGGCTTTGTCAATATCATGGTCGGAGAGGTTTGTAGAAGCTGTAATCACGACCTTCTGCTCATTGCCGGTTCCAAGATCTTTGGCAGATACATGGACGATGCCGTTCGCGTCGATGTCGAATGTCACCTCGATCTGCGGTATGCCCCTCGGCGCCGGAGCGATGCCCGAAAGCTGGAATCTGCCGAGCGTCTTGTTGCCGGCTGCCATCTCACGCTCGCCCTGCAGCACATGGATGTCAACCGAGGGCTGGTTGTCGGAAGCCGTCGAGAAAATTTGGCTCTTCCTGGTCGGTATCGTCGTGTTGCGGTCGATCAGCTTTGTAAAGACTCCGCCGAGCGTCTCGATGCCCAGCGACAGCGGCGTTACATCCAGCAGCAGCACATCCTTGACATCGCCGCCCAGAACGCCGGCCTGGATTGCCGCGCCGATCGCGACGCACTCATCGGGGTTGATGCCCTTGTACGGGTCTTTGCTCGTGATCCTCTTGACAGCGTCCTGCACCGCAGGTATGCGGGTCGAGCCGCCGACCAATATCACCTTGTCGATATCGTTCGCGGTCAGATTCGCATCCTTTAAGGCCTGCTTGGTCGGGCCTATCGTCTTATCGACCAAATCAGCCGTAATCTCATTGAACTTGGCACGCGTCAGCGTCATGTCAAGATGCTTCGGGCCCGAAGCATCCGCGGTGATGAAGGGCAGGTTGATGGCAGTCTGCATGACGCCGGAGAGCTCGATCTTGGCCTTTTCCGCAGCCTCCTTGAGTCTCTGCATTGCCATTTTGTCCAAGCGCAGGTCGATGCCGCTGTCCTTTTTAAACTCGTCCGCAAGCCAGTCGATGACACGTTGGTCGAAGTCGTCGCCGCCCAGGCGGTTGTTGCCGTTGGTGGCCAGAACCTCGAACACGCCGTCGCCGATTTCAAGCAGTGAAACGTCGAATGTACCTCCGCCCAGATCGTAGACCAGTATTTTCTGGTTTTCGGACTTGTCAAGGCCGTACGCAAGCGATGCCGCCGTCGGCTCATTGATAATTCTCAGAACTTCCAGGCCCGCGATCTTGCCCGCATCCTTGGTGGCCTGCCTTTGGCTGTCCGAGAAGTAAGCGGGCACGGTGATGACAGCCTGTGTCACCTTTTCCCCGAGATAGCTCTCCGCATCGCTCTTTAGCTTCTGCAGAACAAATGCCGATATTTCCTGCGGACTGTAGTCCTTGTTGTCGATCTTGATTTTTCTGTTCGATCCCATGTCTCTTTTAATTGAAATAATCGTACGATCGGGATTTGTGATCGCCTGCCGCTTGGCAACCTGGCCAACCAGACGCTCTCCGTCCTTTGTAAAGGCTACGACGGACGGTGTTGTCCTTGCGCCTTCCGCATTGGGTATAACGACCGGTTCTCCGCCTTCCAGAACCGATACGCACGAGTTTGTTGTTCCAAGGTCAATTCCTATTATTTTAGCCATTGATGTATCCTCCTAAATCTATTTTGCAACTTTAACCATGCAGTGGCGCACAATCTTTTCCCTGACGGAGTATCCCTTTTGCATGACTTCCTGCACCGTATCGGGCGGGCAGTCCTCCGTAGCCTCCCCTTGCATGACGGCATGGTGCAGATTCGGGTCAAAGGGCTTTCCGAGCGCTTCGATCTCCTGCAGGCCGAGATCCCTGAGCACCTGGCGCAGCTGGCTGAATACCATATTCACGCCTTCCTTGAGCGCATCGAGGCTTCCGCCCGCTTCGACCGCAGCGACAGCCCTGTCCATATTGTCAAGCACCGGCAGCAGCGCGCATACTGCATCCCTTACGCCGTCGTTTACAGCCTCGCGTATTGCCGACTCATTGCGGCGCCTGTAGTTGTCGAACTCGGCCCTTGCGCGCTGCGCAAGATCCAGATAGCCATCGCGCTCCTGCGTCAGTTTATCGATCAGCTGCTGTTTTTCATCCGGGGCAGCCTGGGCCTCGTTAGCCTGAGCCATATCCTGCTCCCGGCTTTCCTGCAGCGTTTCTTCCATATGATCCTTTTTACTTTTAGCCATCCAAACACCCTTTCCTAAAGCACTTAGCGCTTACTCATTGATATATTCCGTCATTACGCGGCTCAGGCCCCTGCCTATCTGATCCAGCACGTTGACGACTTTATTGTATTCCATTCTCATCGGCCCTATCACGCCGATACACCCGACCGGCCTGCTGCCGACCCGGTAGGTCGAAGTGACCACGCTCATTCCCTCGAGCGCGTCAATATTGTGCTCATCGCCGATGAGCACCGTAAGCCCCCGGTTGGTGCCGGCGGAAAGAAGCCTGTAGATCCACTCTCTGCTTTCCATCAGCGCAAGAAACGCACGCGCTTTCTCCATATCCTTGTATTCCGGGTAATCAAATATGCTTGTCGTTCCCTCGAGGATCACCTCGGCCGTGTCGCTCTTTACAATAATATCCGAAAGACATTTTGAAACGGATTCCAACAGCTCTTTCTGCTTTCTAAGCTCCTCGTCCATTCCTTCCAGCAGCGATAAATCGATGTCATTGATGGCCTGTCCTGCGAACCGGTCGGTCATCAGTTTTGACAGCTTCTCCATAAGTTCCTCGCTCAGCTCGTCCGGGACCTTAATAAAGCTTTGCTTAACCTTGGCCGCATCGGTAATGATCACCACGAGTGCAAGTCCCTTTGCCACCGGTATGATGCGTATCCTTTTAAGCGTGGTTCTGCGAAGCTGCGGGGTCAGAGCCATTGCGGTATGGTGGGTCATCAAATTGATGATATGGGCGGCATTGCGCACGATCTGCTCCAGTTCCCCGGACTCGCGCATGAAATCCTCCACAGCATAGGTTTCATACTGGCTCAGCAGATTGCCGCTCAGCATTTCATTGACGTAAACCCTGTATGCGCGGTGCGACGGAATCCGCCCGGCCGAAGTATGCGGCTGCATTAAAAGGCCCATTTCTTCAAGGTCGGACATCTCATTACGGATCGTAGCAGATGAAAGATCCGGCATATATTTGCGCGAAACGGTCCTGGAACCGACCGGTACGGCTGTCTTTATATAATCATCAATGATTGCCAGCAATATCTCAAGTTGTCTTTTTGATATATCCATACTGCGACTCTCCGTATTGTTAGCACTCTACATCATCGAGTGCTAATCACAAAAACAATGTATCACTTTCCATATTTTTTGTCAACCAATAATTACCGTAAGTTAATAAATATTTAATTAATTATCTGATTTGGCCAGGCTTCCATGAATTCCACGAGTATTCTGTTCTGTATATCCATGCCTTTGTCGGTCAATGCAATGCTTCCATTTTTAATATTCAGACAACCGCTTGTTTTATACCTGGCAATAATATCTGCGAAAAGGCCGAAAATGTCGATTCCGAATTTGTTACGGAAGCTGTCGCAGTCAAGCCCACGCGTCATTCTGAGCGCAAGCATCAACTCCTCAAAGGCCGCATCGCTTCCGGAAAGTGTCTCTGTGTCGTTAAAAGGCAAAAGTCCTGATTCGATTCTATCCATATAATCCCGGAGATCCGGTGTGTTTTGGGTTCGCACAATGCCGTCAAAGGATGCAGCTGCTGTACCGAGGCCGATATACGGCGCTCTGTGCCAGTATTTGATATTATGCCGGCACTCAAAGCCCGGCTTTGCATAATTTGATATCTCGTATCTGTCAAAGCCCAATTCCGCTAGCCTTATGCGGGCTTGGGCCGACATCGCCCACTCCTGGTCCTCGCCGGGCAGCTCGACCGTGCCGCTTATTACATCGGCTTCCAGCTTCGTACCCGACTCAAGCTTCAGCGTATAGAGCGACAGGTGCGAAGCACCGAGCGACGTTGCAAAATCAATGCTTTGAAGCAGCATCGTTTCATCCTGCCCCGGCAGGCCGGACATCAGGTCGAAGCTGATATTCGATATCCCGGCTTCCATCGCGAGTGCTGCGCTTTTCCGGCAGTCATCCGCCGTGTGGATGCGTCCGATCTTTTTAAGCAATCGGTCCTGCGCGGCCTGCATGCCGAATGATATCCGGTTGATTCCGAGCTCCTTATAACAGTACAAAAGTTCCCTGCCTACCGTACCGGGGTTTGCCTCTATGGTGGATTCAATCAAATGAGTTTTTAAGCTGCGGCGAACCGCGCTTAATATGTCGTCCAGCATTTCCGGGGGCAGCAGCGAAGGCGTGCCTCCCCCGATAAACAGTGTATCGAATGTGAAAAGCGCCCAGGCCTCCCGCCTGCACTCGATTTCGCGGATCACCGCATCGGTGTAGCGGCGCATATCCGCATGCCCGCAGCCGGGCCACGATGCAAAATCGCAATAACTGCACTTGGCTCTGCAAAAGGGTATATGGATGTATATGCCCGGTTTCATCGGCTAGAGCTTGAGCACCGACATAAAGGCTTCGGAAGGAACCTGGACCGAGCCTACCTGGCGCATGCGCTTTTTGCCCTCCTTTTGCTTTTCGAGCAACTTCTTCTTTCTGGAGATGTCGCCGCCGTAGCATTTAGCCAGAACATCCTTGCGGAATGCGCTGACTGTTTCGCGCGCGATGATTTTGCCGCCGATTGCGGCCTGTATCGGTATTTCAAACTGCTGCCGCGGGATGACTTCCTTCAGTTTTTCGGCCATGCCCCTGCCGCGCGCATAGGACTTATCCCTGTGCACGATGCTGGAGAGCGCATCGCATATCTCGCCGTTTAAAAGCATGTCGAGCTTTACAAGATCCGATTTTTCATATCCGGACACCTCATAGTCGAGCGAAGCATAGCCCTTGGTACGCGATTTCAATACATCGAAGAAATCATAGATGATCTCATTGAGCGGCAGGCTGTAGTTGATCTGCACGCGGGTCGCGTCAAGATACTGCATGTCCCTGAAAATGCCGCGCTTTTCCTGGCACAGGTCCATAATCGGCCCGACATATTCGGGTGGTGATATGATGTGTGCCGTTGTGATAGGCTCCTGCATGTAGTCGATCTCCGCCGCGGAAGGCAGATTGGCGGGATTGTCGATCGTCAGTTCTTTACCGTCGGTTTTCATGACCTTGTATATAACGCTCGGTGCGGTCGTGACAAGATCGAGGTCGAATTCACGCTCCAGGCGCTCGGCAATGATCTCCATGTGCAAAAGTCCCAGGAATCCGCAGCGAAAACCGAAGCCCAGCGCGAGCGATGTTTCCGGCTCGTATACGAGGGAGGCGTCGTTGAGCTTCAATTTCTCAAGCGCGTCGCGCAAATCACCGTAATGCTCGCCCTCCGCCGGGTATATGCCGCAGAACACCATAGGCTTGATATCCCTGTATCCGGGCAGAGGCTTTTCCGCAGGGTTTTGCATCGTCGTAATGGTATCGCCGACGCGTGTGCTGGCAATTTCCTTGATCGAAGCGGCGACATAACCGACCTCGCCTGCCATGAGTGCGTCGGTCTGCGTCAGCGCGGGCCTGAATACGCCGACCTCGGTCACGTCGAATTTCTTGCCGCTGCTCATCATCTTCATCGTATCGCCGGGCCGGATCGAGCCCTCCATCATTCTGATATAGCATATAGCGCCGCGGTAGTTATCATAAAATGAATCGAATATCAAGGCGCGTACCGGATCATCCGGGCTGCCCTTGGGCGGCGGAACTTTTTTCACGATATCTTCAAGCACCTGGACGATGTTGATGCCTTCTTTTGCCGATATGCGCGGCGCATCCTCGGCCGGCAGGCCGATGATGTCTTCGATCTCCTTGACGACGCGTTCGGGGTCGGCGCCGGGTAGATCGATCTTATTGATAACGGGTATGACTTCAAGATCATGCTCGACTGCCATATAAACATTGGCAAGCGTCTGCGCTTCGATGCCCTGACTGGCGTCGACGACCAGTATTGCGCCTTCGCAGGCAGCCAAAGCACGCGACACCTCGTAGGTGAAGTCGACATGTCCGGGGGTATCGATCAGGTTCAGTACATATTCCTCCCCGTCCGAGGCTTTGTAATGCATACGCACAGCCTGGGACTTGATCGTGATGCCGCGTTCACGCTCGATATCCATCGAGTCTAGCACTTGCTCCTTTAAGTCCCTCTTGGCCATCGCGCCGGTCGTTTCGATCAAACGGTCGGCCAGCGTCGACTTGCCGTGGTCGATGTGTGCGATAATGCAGAAATTTCTAATTTTGTCTCTGTTGTAAGGCAAATTCTATTCTCCTTGTACGGTTTCCAGTATATATTAAACAATCGCTCGGGTAAAATCAAACGATTTTGATATGGCTGCTATCAACTATTTATTGTATATTATATACGAGTACAATACTACAAGTTTATGGAATGAAGGAGACGCCATGCTTGAAAAATGTGCAAAAGCGCTGAAGGAAAACGGATTTGATGCGGAAATACTCGATACCCCGGCAGAGGTCGCTCAAAGAGTCATGCAATTGATACCGCAGGGAGCGGATGTCGGCGTGGGAGGCTCGGTCACCGTGCAAAGCCTCGGTTTGCGGGAAAAGCTGATCGAGCGCGGCAATAAAGTGCACTGGCACTGGTACGACGGCATCACCGACGAGGTTTTCCAGAAGGCCGCGGCGGCTCCATACTATATGTGTTCGGCAAATGCGATCACAATGCAGGGCGAAATCGTCAATGTCGACGGCAGGGGCAACCGCGTGGCCGCGGCCATATCGCCGGCCAACACGCTGATTATTATCGCCGGCCGCAATAAAATCGCAAAGGATTACGACGCGGCAATTGATCGCGTGCATAATGTCGCAAGTCCGCCGAACGCAAAAAGGCAAGGGAAGAAGACGCCTTGCGCAGAGATTGGCAGATGTACGGATTGCAGCAGTCCGGACAGGATGTGTTTGATAACCGTTGTTCTGAACAAGGCTATGCGCAATAAAAAGATCCATGTGCTGCTGGTAGATGAAGAACTGGGGTATTAGTTTAGTTGTTTAAGTTGAGATACCCTGTCCCGGAATCCTCTCTATCGATATGAAGGCCGCCGGAGTATTGCTCAAGCTCATCGAGTATTTGATTGGCCTTACTCGCATCCGCCCGTACAGGTTGGCAGTCTATGATCTGAACCGGGATAAGCTTTATTGTCTCAATCCTTTTATCTTTAACTGAAATACTTACTATTATTGTCTCATCCGTTCCGTGCTGCACCTGCTGATCGAACACAAAATTGCCGAGGCTATAAAATACAGGCTTTCCCCGGTAAATCTCAATGCCCTGCAATACATGCGGGTGATGCCCGACGACCGCATCCGCTCCGCTTTCAATGGCAAGGTGTGCCAAATCCTGCTGGCTTTGGCCGGCGTTATGTGTAAATTCCGCGCCCCAATGGAAGGAAACGATTAGTATATCGCAGTTTTCTTTGGCGTCCTTTACTGCGTCGGCAAGCGTATTGCGGTCGGCATAGGCGATATCCGCCTTCTGAGCATTGTAGAAATAGCCCTCGGGAGGAAAGTCGGAGAACCCGAGAAACCCTATCTTAGCACCCATCTTCCTTAAAAACGCAGGTTCATGCGCGCTCTCCTTGTCCATACCCGCGCCAAGCGGCAATATGCCGTTTGCCCGCAGCGCTTCCATCGTGTTCTCAAGCCCCGTATGCCCGTAGTCCATGCTGTGGTTGTTGGCAAGGTTCAATATCGTAAGCCCCGCGCTTTTCATCGCCTGCGCGCACGAGGGATCCGCCCTAAAAAGCAGCCATTCATCTTTCAGCACCCCGCTGCCGCCTGCCGAAAGCGGGCCTTCCAGATTTGCAAACGCTATATCCGAAGCTGAAAAAATATCACCGACGCCGTCGAATAAATAATCGGCCGAATGCGCCCTGATCGCATCCGCAACACCGCGGTCGAGCAATATGTCGCCGGCAAACGATACCGTAACATCAGAATGCCCCGCCGCAAAAGCGCACAACGCGATTGCGGCAAGGGCAACAACGATACCTGAAAAGTGTCTTGCCTTCATGGATCAACAGCCTGAGCTGTAGGGTTCCTTTGGAACCGGGATCTCTTCTTTTTCCCCGCTCCGGTAACTTTGCGTCCATTCGGGCTGCGCTGGTTCCGTGCCGCTATCGATCAGCTGCTGCCACTCTTCGTCGGTCAGTCTGGAATCATGGACAAACTCATAATAGCTGAACACAGCGCCGCGGGTCAGCAGCAGCTCTCCGCCGATCGGTACGACGACAAATATCTGTGCTGCGTCTCCGACAGCAACCTCGAGGTAGTTGTTGAGCACCGTATGCACATCGGCAACGACGGCCATGTTTTCATCCGCCTCGGAAAGCAGGTCGCCTTCGCCGAAGGATATGGTCAGATTCTCCAATGTGCCGCCGTAAATATACAGCGCGTCGTATTCCTCCTCGTTGAGCTCCTCGTTGTTCAGCTCTTTGATCGAGCAGGTCGCAAGGAAATTCAGCAGGTCTTCGAAGTATATCATCCTGTACTCGAGTTCCTCCGGCAGTATGCCCATTTCGGTGAGATTTTCCCTTGAATACTGCGTCAGCCATTGCAGCTTCTGGTAGGCTTCCACGTTCGGCTCGACATAGCTCTTGACCACCGGCATCTCCATACCGTCGCCGCACTCGGCGCCCGACTGCTTGCCGTAGAGTATCGTGTCGTGCCGAAGCTCCGCCCAGCTTGCAAGCGCCGTGTTCAGTGATTTATCCTGCCAGGCCTCGTTGGTCATAAACGAGGGATACCCCGCGCCGAACGGCTGTATCAGGGATTTGAGCGTCCACATCCAGCCGTAATACATGTTCGAGCCCCATGTTTCATTTGGTAGCGCGGAAAACTTAGTTTGCAGGGCTTTAAAGTTTTCATCATACTTCGGCCACTGCTGCTGCACCCCGTAGGTATTTGTGATGATATCATACGCCCGGTCCGAGCCGAGCACGCCCATCACATCAAGCCCCATCGGGAATTGGCGGAGGTTGGAATCGACAAGCTTTTGCATGATCTCCGAATCCGGTATATACCGCTGGCCCATGAAGCGAAACTGCTTGCCGGTCGGCGTATTGACCTGCGTCAGGTTCGCTTCGATCTGCGGCCCGGCGAGGCCTTCAGCCATCTCATATACTGCATCCATCTTTTCTGCATTCAGCAGACTGTCCAGCTCCGGGTCCTCGCCGTAGACAGCGTCCAGTATCCCCTTGATATCGTAAGGCGTCAGATCGTCGGCGTCGCCGACATAGAAGCTCGTCGTGTCATAAATACTGTCCCACAGATCGATATCGGGTGTTGCGCCCCCGTTGCCGCGAAACAGTATGTGCGTCATCAGCAGCGCTTTGGCCGTCTGTTCTTCCTCCCTGACCGGATTGCCCTGGCCGTCAAAGCTGAACAGATTGAAAGGCGCCTGGCCATACCACATCATCGCAACGAAGTATTTTTCGAGCTCCGGCGTGCGGGTATAGTGCCCGCGCGGCTTATACTGGCTGTAATCCAGCAGGAAGCCGAATATCGGCGATTCCTCGTTGCCGGACTGTGCCGCTATCTTCCGGTATTCGGCTTCCGCAAGATTGACGGCTTCTTGGGGCGTGTCAAGCGGCAGCTGGATGCCGAGGGCATTCAGGGCGACTCCAAAGTATGCGATATTCCTGAGCGCCAGTTCCTTGGCCGCAGAGTCGCTTATGCTGTTGTAGACCTCGATGGACTTAACCATCATATTTGCGGACAGCTCCGACAGCACGCCGTATAAGGATTCCTGTTCCAGATACCTCAGGCAGTAATCATAGAATATATGATAAACCTGCAGCACCGAATCGGTCGTAATGAAACTCGGCAGCTTTAAGTATTCATTCTGCTCATAGATGTAGAAAAGCTGCTTCTCGCTGGACGGTGCGACCACGAACCCGTTTTGCGATAAAAGCTGCATCTGTTCAGGTGTAAAGGAACCGAACTGCACAAGGTTCGCTACATTGGACAGGTCCGCCGCCACGGTGTACGGCTGCACATTGGCCGTAAAGCCCTGCATGCCCAGATCCTCAAGTTTTTCCGGCAAGGCAGAGGGCACAGGCTCCGCCGTCTGTTCGGCTTCAGGCTCGTCATAAACCACCCGGATACAGCCAGCAAAGCCTGCCATACAGATTGCCAGAATTGCTGCAATCGCCATTATTTTCTTTTTCATAGATTAATCCTCCAATATGAGTTGTTCGTTTTGATATACCAGCGTTACCCATTGCCATTTGCCGGACAGTTTTACTTTCGCGTTGATCCTGCTGCCGGCGCTGCCTGCTTCAATCAGGCCAATATCATCAAAAGCCCGGCTCTCTCCGAGCCCGATAAACCCGAATCCCTTCCAACGGTATGCATTTATGACCTTGCCCCCATCCGGGAGCAGTTCGACGGATAGTATGTCGTCCGAGCCGTCACCATCCACGTCGGCAAAGATATAGTCCTCAAACTCCCTTGAAAGCCTGGAACCGAGCCATTTCGGCGATATGCCGTCCTGATCCCAGTTATAGAGAAACGGCCGCTTTTTGTACTCAGGGTCAAACCGCGTGGTCTTAAACACACCTACGGATACCTCAATGTCCCCGTCGCCGTCGACATCGGCTGTCTGCACCTTCCACGGCCTCCAATCGGAAAAGTCATAGATCTGTTCCCCGTTTTGCGTACGGATGACCAGATTGTCGCCAAAACGCCCGATTCCCCTGCCCGTTATCTGCATGGTGTCTTCCAGGCCGTCGCCGTCGATATCCGCTCGGCACGAGCTGACCGTACGGGTACCTGTAAGCATGGCCATTGATAAGCATATTACGGCGACAATACCTGCGCCAATATAGATAGACGTTCTTTTTTGTTTTTTAGTTCCCTTAATTACCATAATATAACTTCCGATGTTTGTCATTAGATTTAGCTGGATATATATTACTCCTTATTCACCTCTGTGCAAAGTGGAATATCGCTCATTTTATTAATATCAAAACAGAGCGAAACAAAGGTCTGATGCAGGCAATCTGCGGATGGCAGCCACAACTAATTTGACAGGCCGGAAACGATCTCAATCTTAATAGAATAGGATGAGGTAAGCGGTGCCCCGTTTGCAGCAGGGGCGCCTTCGGTTATATAGACACTGACAGATCCGAAATCGGCGACACAGTCTTTTGGTCTTATCCTAAGTGTTGCGCCATCGCTCATCCAGCTTAGATGTGCCGTAATGGGATTACCCGCACCGTCAAACAGGAAAATATAGTCACTCCAGTTACACTCTGTATCCATCGGTATTGAGAAATCAACATCGATATAAAAGGATTGGCTTCGCGGCATTTGAACTGTTTTATCCGATATCGATTTTGCCGAGAGTTCATCGTAGCTGTATTTTGACAAGCTGATCGATTGATGGACGCTACTGTTCTCACCATATTTAAGCACTGCACCGTCGAGCTCAAGATAGGTATTCCGGCCGCTTCCGTCGACAAGCTCGGGGCTGCCACCCTCCACCAGCCTGTAAAGATTGCAGTCATAATCCAGATAATAAAGTACGCCGTTATAATACTCCATTGAAAATGCCCTGTTAGGACAGAAATCCTCGATTTGAGTGCAATCAGTATTCATGCGCATGATGCCGCCGTCGTTGCAGTAATAAATCTTCTCATGCTCAAAATCAAAAGCATAGCAATAATAGATCGTGTTGTATAATGAATAGCGCGTATCCGTGCATTCTGGAGCGCTTTCTGGATTTAACCCGGGATATCCGATGATTATCCCTGATTGGGCTATCCCTGCATTTTCAAATGAGCGCCTACGTTCGGCGTCGTCCATCAATACATAACAGAGCTCGTTGTCGGCTGAACCCGCATATCCCGCTCCGAATGTAACATCGGTGTGGTAATAATTCCCGTCCAGCATAACCAAGTTCCAAGCGTGAGCTCCATTGCCGACATATTCGGCGTCGACCCCCATCCTGGTCAGCACATTAGCTGCAAGATTTGCGTAGCCATTGCAAATTCCCATGCCGTTCACCAGTATGCTGTACGGAGTGAACGATAAAGAATCATTCATATCGGGAGTATAATCAGAGTTCTTGCACAGATATTGATATACCGCCAGCACTTTTTGCAAATCGGAATAGCTTTCGGGAACCATATTGTATATAAGCTGACCGTAATGTGCGTAAAATGTTTCCTTATTCCTCGCCACCCCGCCCAAGTCCGAAATATAGGTAAACTTCACCGAATTGCCGTCTTCACTCAAGGAAATAAACTTGAAGTAATAGAAGCGGTATTGCGCTTCGCTGTACAGGGCTTCGCAAGTACGCTGCTTATCCTGACGGGATAAATCAAACTCCGATATATCGACGCTCTCCTCAAGGTTGTCCACGGCGATGCACAGCCTGTTGTACAGAGCTTCATCGGGGTTGTATATTTTGGCGGTATATTAATCCAATTCCCGGTATAAATTAATATCCCGCGCCGACACGGAAGGATTCGCGGCCGTTTCAACGGAAACAATGGCAGGGAACTGCCGAACAGCGGTTGAATCCGGAGTGTTCCCGGGATTTTGAGCCGGCTGGTCCGGTATTAACTGTGTACAGCCCATCAGCATCATAGCGAGCGCTAATAGGATTGATATAGCCTTTGTCATATTCACGCATCCCCTCACGACATCATCTGTGCATTGCGGAGGTCAAGCTGCCGATACAGTATCACGGCACAGTTCCATATGGATAACATATATTAGAAAGCCCGGCAAATATGCCGGGTTTTCCATGAAATCTAGCTCAATCTCTTTGCGATCTCATCCATGAACGCGCCGGAGTTCACCTTTCTGATTTCCCCTTGCGCGAGTTCTGCAAGATCCCCGGTCATGACGCCGCTTTCGATCGTGCCGACCGTCGCCTGTTCAAGCCTTGCCCCGAATTCCGAAAGCTCTGCGATGCCGTCCAGTTCGCCGCGCTTTTTCAAAGCGCCCGTCCAAGCAAATATTGTCGCGACCGGGTTGGTCGAAGTTTCTTCGCCTTTTAAGTACTTGTAGTAGTGGCGTGTGACCGTGCCGTGCGAGGCTTCGTATTCATAACAGCCCAGCGGCGATACCAGCACCGAAGTCATCATCGCAAGCGAGCCGTAGGCCGCCGCGACCAGGTCGCTCATCACATCGCCGTCGTAATTCATGCATGCCCAAAGCATGCCGCCCTCGCTTCTTATAATCCTTGCGACGATATCGTCGATCAATGTGTAGAAATATTCAATACCGAGCCTTTCGAAATAGGCTTTGTACTTTTTCTCGTACAGCTCGGCAAACACATCCTTGAATTTATGGTGGTAAATCTTTGAAATCGTGTCCTTTGCGCCGAACCACATGTCGATCCGGTTTTCAATGGCATATTGGAAGCATGCATGCGCAAAATCCTCGATGGACTCGGCCGTGTTGTGCATGCCCCTGACCACACCGCCGCCCTTGCCGAACACGTGTATTTTCTGACGGCCGAACTCGTCGCCGTTTTTTGTATAAACAAGCTCTGCAAGCGTTCCTTCGGGGACTTCCCTTTCCACGCTGTTGTAGATATCCCCGTAGGCATGCCTCGCCATGACGATCGGCTTCGTCCAGCGCGGAACATAACCCCTGATATTCGAGGCCAGTATCGGCGCGCGGAATACCGTGCCGCCGAGTATGCCCCTGATCGTGCCGTTCGGGCTCGGCCACATTTTTTTAAGCTTGTACTCCTCGACTCTCTGTGCATTCGGCGTAATAGTCGCGCATTTTACGCCGACGCCGAGCTCCTTGATGGCGTGTGCGCATTCGACCGTAACCTGATCGTTGGTTCGGTCACGGTTGACCAGCCCCAGGTCATAATATTCGGTCTTTAAGTCCACAAAGGGTATGATCAGCTTATCTTTTATCATTGACCACAATATGCGGGTCATTTCATCGCCGTCGAGTTCGACAAGCGGGGTGCTCATGCTTATCTTTGACATCAATCAAGGCCTCCGTCGGTATCAATCTCATTTTTACAAACAATTACCTATAATATACATGATAGAAGCCGCCGAAATCAACACGGCGGCCTAAATTGCAGCGAATGCTGCATTATTTCTTGATGCTGCCGCCGGACTTGAATTTTGACAATATATCGGAGTTATACGCATAATCGTTGCCCAGGCGGTCATTCATCGCCTGCTTTGCCAATGCAACGAGCCGGTCGATGAGCGCCGGGAACTTCACGCCGCTTTCCTCCCACAGATAGAAGGCAAGGGAGCCCGGTATCGTGTTGATCTCGTTGATGTATAAGAGGTTTTCACCCTTGTCAATGATATAATCGATCCGTACGGTTCCCTTGCAGTCGAGCGCCATAAAAACCTGTTTGGACATTTCCTGTATGCGGTGCGTCAAATCCTCCGGTATCGGTGCGGGTACGATGCGGCTTAAAGACTTCATGCCCTTTGTGCCCTTGCCCCGCAGGTACTTTTCATCAAAAGTCAAAAACGTCTCCCATGTGACCGGCTGCTCGCAAACCGATGCTTCGACGCTGCTGCCCCACCCGAGCACCGAGCAGTTGACTTCCATAATGTCCGACACACCGTTTTCGACGATGACGCGCCGGTCGTAATGGAACGCGACATCCATCGCTTGCATCAGCGCCTGCCTGTTTTCCGCCCTGGAGATACCGATCGAGGATCCCAGGTTTGACGGCTTTACAAACAACGGATACCGCAGAACTTTTTCGATTTCATCCGCAGCCGATTCCCTGTTGTCCGACCAGTACCGGCGGTCATAGAACTGAAATGGCAGCACCGGCAAACCCATGCCTTTAAAGCACAGGCGCATCGCGATTTTATCCATGCCGACCGCGGATCCCAGCACCCCCGAGCTGCTGTAGGGTATGCCCGCCAGCTCCAAAAGGCCCTGGACGGTGCCGTCCTCGCCGTTCATGCCGTGGAATGCGAGTATCGCCGCGTCGATTTTCACGGCGCTTTTTTTTGAAAACAGCCCTCCGCCGTCGATATAGCGCAGCATGCCGCCCGGAACCGGCTCAATATAGATGCGTTCGGCCTTCGCCGGGTCAAACGCCTGTATGAATTTCACATCCTTCAACTTTTCCCCGGTATACCATACACCGTCCCTTGTGATATAGACCGGTATGACATGGTATTTTGACTGATCGGCGTTCTCTACCGCCTGCAATCCCGTTACAACCGAAACATCATGCTCGCAGGATTTACCGCCGAACATAACCGCTAAATTCATCATTGTTGTAGCCTCCTATTTTTCATAATGGTCGGGCAGATCATTTTCAAACAGCACGACGTCGCCGGGGCACAAAATCCGCGAAAGCGCGGCGGTTGCTTCGGACAGCGAGCCCGTTCTTATGATATTTTCTTCGTCATATCCCGCTTCCGAAAGCCCCAGTGCCATGGCCTCACCGTTCACGGCCACCAATACTGCAACATCCACCGCGCCGGCCATCTCTTTGCCGAACAACCGATTTTCGGCAAACTCGGAGTCACCGAGCTCGACAAGGCCGGGGGTAATGATGATTTTACGGCCCTTGAATTCCTTTAAGACGTCGAGCGCCGCCCGGGCTCCCGCCGGATTCGAGTTGAACGCGTCGTCGATGACCGTTACGCCGTTGTTGGTATCCATTAGCTGAAGCCTGTGCTCGACCGGCTCGACTTTGGCAATCCCCGCGGCAATCTGCCGCATCGATAACCCAAGCCTTCGCGCAACAGCCGCGCAGCCCAGTATGTTTTGTATATTATGCCTGCCCAAAAGCCTCGTCGTACAGGCAGCGCTCTCACCGTCGGCGCAGACCAGCGTAAAGTTGCTGCCGCGCTCATCGAGCGTGATATCCCGCGCGCTCATATAACCCGAATCTATCGAATATAAATATTTTTCGATATCCGTTCTATCATAGAGTTCTTTGCATATGCCCTGATCATCCGGGAAAAACGCAATACCGTCTTCCGGGAGAGCTTCGATCAGCTCATATTTGGTATTTGCAACATTCTCAATGGTCTTGAATGTCTCCAGGTGCTGCGGCCCGACCGATGTCAAAAGCCCGTACTTCGGCGCTACCAGATCGCACATCTCGGCAATATCGCCGATGTTGCGCGCGCCCATCTCGGCGACGAAAACCTGCTCGTCGCCCTTCATATGCTCGCGGATCACGCGGGTCACGCCCATCGGCGTGTTGTAGCTGTGCGGCGTGATGATCACCCTATATTGTTCAGACAGTATCGTGCCGAGTATGACCTTGCTCGATGTCTTTCCGTAGCTGCCCGTGATACCGATCTTGATCATATCTTTATATGCAGCCAGCTTCTTCTTGCCGTCGTTGTAATACCACTGCGTGATGGCACGCTCCATGGGCTGCGCGGCAAAGGCGGCAAGGCCTATGATATACTGCGGGCGCAGTATCGCAAATATGTAGTAGGCGGTTACCAGAAGAACCGGCGCTGCGCCGGACAGCACGATGCCCGGCAAGGGCAGCGGACTTGCGGCCTCAATGATAAGCATCGAAACCAGTGTCAGTATCATGCCGGCTAAAACCAACACAATGAAAAGCACTATCATATAGCGCTTGATTCTGGCGGTGTATACGAGCGGTTTTTTCTTAGGCTTTTTCAGATAGCTTATGTAAATCGGCATGACCGCCGCAAGCGGCGGCAGCATGATTGCCAGTATATAGAGATATACCGGATTATAGTAAAGGAACCCCGCTAAAATCAGGAATGACAGAAATGCGAAATCGGCAATACCGATATAGACTAGAAACGGCCTGCGTATATTTTGAGCGTCCAGCTGCTTTTCCCGGTTCTGACGCGTGATATACTGCTTTGTCTTATACCCCTCAAGCTGCCAGATGTGTATGTTCGGAAGCAGCACGAACAGACTCGCCGCAATCGAAACAACAACCGGTACCGTTATAAACCACAATCCAAAAAACATGCTGCTATCCTTTCAAAAACACCCGCGCAATATTGATAAACTCCGCGAAGTTATCCAGGTATGCAAAGTGCCCGCCGCCCTTTAACACCACGAGCCCCGCGTCCGGTATCTCCCGCTCCATGCGCTCTCCCATCGAAAGGGGCGTTTCCGTATCGTTTTCTCCCCACAGCAGCAGCACAGGCGACTTTATTTTGCCGAGCAAATATCCCAGATCCTCGTTGACGACGTTCACAAATGTCTTTTTCATATGCTCGGGCAGCGCCCTGTAGTCCGCCGAGCCCGAATTTCTACGCAGGTTCTCGAGTGCTTTCGGGTTCACAATGCCCAGAAACCATTTGCCGAGCTTATATGAATATACTTTTATATAATACTTCAAGGTTCGTTTTTTTATTAAGCCCGCAGCTCCGGTCATGATGATTTTACCGGCAAGCTCCGGGTATTTGGCCGCGATGATGATCGTGACCCTGCACCCGAACGAGTGCGATATTACGGCGCATCCCTGTATGGCAAGCAGCCGGATCAGCTCCGCCGTGCACTCGGCATAGTCGTATATTGTCCACGGCCTATCAGGCGCCGGGCTCTTGCCGAAGCCGGAAAAGTCCGCCGAGTAGACGGTATACTCCGATTGCAGTGAATCTGCGACAGGCAGGAAGCTGTCGGCGCCGCCGCCCCAACCGTGCAGCAAAAGCACAGGTGCTCCCGCGCCCTGCACCCTGACATTGACATCACCGTAGGATGTTGTGTAGATTTTTTCCATCATCCTTCCGTCCTTACGAGGCGGGCAAGCCGCGCGATGCCTTCCCCGATGCTCTTTTCATCGAGCCTTGAAAACCCGAGCCTGATGTGATCCGCGCCTCTGCCATCTGGATAAAAAGTATCGCCGGGCACATACATTACACCATAATTTACCGCTTTGTCAAGGAGGGTGCGCGCATTGACATTGTTTTTAAGTTTGAGCCACACGCAAAAACCCCCTGAGCTCTCCGACCACTCGGCCAGGTCCCGCATGTTCGCGGAAAGCGCGGACAATGCCGCGGCCATGCGCGATTTATATACGCTGCGGCAATACCGCAGGTGCTTTTCAAAATTACCGCGGCTCAAGTACTCGTAGAGCCCGGCCTGGTGCAGCAGCCCGGTATGAATATCATCATTGTATTTGCCGTGGTACAGATGCCGCCCGAGCTCCTTCGGCGCCAGCACCCAGCCGACCCGCAGCCCCGGGAACAGGACTTTGGAAAAGCTCCCGGCGTACACGACAAAGCCGCCGGTATCCATGGATTTGATGCTGGCCATCGCGGCTCCGTAAAAGCGCAGTTCCTCATTGAACCCATCCTCCACAATGGGAACAGAGTATTTTCTTGCAAGTTCAAGCAGCTGCCTTCTGCGGGCTGTGGACATGTTGATGCCTGTGGGATTCTGGTAAGTCGGTATGACATAGATAAACGCAGGGTGATGCTGCCGGATCGCCTGCTCGGCAAGATCAGCGCGCATGCCCTCTTCATCCATGTCGACGGCAACGATGTTTGCGCCGACCGAATAGAAAACGCCGAGCGCACCGTTGTAGGTCGGCCCCTCGCACAGCACGGTTTCGCCCTTTTTGACCAGCACCCTGGCAATCAGCTCAAGGCCCTGCCGGAAACCGTTTGTGATCAGAAGCTCGTGCCCTTCGTGATTGATGCCTTTGCTCTTTAAGTAATCGAGCAGATAACGGCGCAGCGGCTCAAACCCGCGCACATATCCGTAGTTTAGCAGTATGCTGCCTTCCCGGGCCATGATATCGTTCAATGCTTTACGGAAGACTTCGGCCGCGAACAGATTATGATCCGGCGCAAGCGACGAAAAGGATATGACACTGCGATCCCCGTAATTGATTTTGCCCGAGTGCTCCCTGTAGTCTGTGAGCCTCGCGATATCCTCGTTGATCCTGACGGCCCAGTCAAAGCATCTTCCGTCGTCCCGGCGCGGTACTGCCAGGCCGTTTTGTACAAACACGCCTTTTCCGGGCACGACTTCGACAAGCCCGTCGTCCTCCAGCAGGCCGTAAGCCTCCATCACCGTGTTCCGGCTCACCCCGGCCATGACCATCAGCGCGCGCTGCGATGGCAGCTTTGCGTCCGTCGGGAGTTCGCCGCTTAAAATCATGCGCCTGAGCTCATCGCGCAGCACGATGTATTTGGGTTTTTTCGAGTCGGTGTCAAGCTTTACATCCATGGAATGCCTCCAATGACATTTTATTTGATTGCGCATCAAAATAAAAGTACCGCATTGCACAAAGAATGCGGCAGTTACGGTTCCCGGCTGTATTCTCGTTATTTCTCAAGCAGTAAATAGGGATTGGTATCCCGGCACCACATCACAAGCGCGTCCTCGTTGTTGTCCGAATAATATTTCTTGCGTTCGCCCTCCACGGCAAACCCGAACTTGCGGTACAGCATACGCGCCGCTATGTTGCTCTTTCTGACTTCAAGGGTAATTTGGGTGATACCCATTTCCTCCCACGCCGATTGCATCATGCGCTGCATCAGCATGCCGCCGACACCGAGCTGTCTGTAATCGGGGTGTACGGCAATGTTATAGATATGCGCTTCATTGATGATCAGCATCACGCTGCAATAGCCGACAATCTTTTCGCCGTCGCAGGCTGTAAAGAGCCGTGCCAGCACATTGCGCTCCAGTTCGTCGCGGAACGACTGCTCCGACCATGGAGTCGCAAAGCATATGTTTTCTAGCTCCAACACATCCGTTAAGTCCGAAACCTTCATCGGGCGTACTTCGATGCTCAATTTTTGCTCTCCAAATTCCTCTCCGCGGATGATTTCCTGATATAGCAGGGCGACAGATTCAGATAATCCGTCAACAAACCCTTTTCATAATAATCAAATGCAATCTTACCGGCATATGCGGCTTCCGGGTGGATGTCCGCGGCAAATACGGCGCACGGCCCGATGGCCGATGCGATCGCTTCGCTGTTTGCCGCCGCTCCGCAGCCGGCAAATAGTATGCTGCCGTCAAAACCCTTCAGCTTATCCAGCACTTCATTTATATGCGATGCCGAATACGGGCAGGCAAGCCCGCCCTCCCTGTAAATGCCCGCATAGACCTGCGCGTTGCGCGCATCGACCAGGCAGCAGACCGTGCCGTTAAACAATCCGGCACCGTAATGCATCGCATCCAGCGCGTTGACGGCGGCTACAGGCTTACCCCCGGCATGTGCCAGGCCCTTGACCGCGGCGACGCCGATCCTGACGCCCGTAAAGGAGCCGGGGCCGTTTACGACGGCAAAAAAGTCAACATCGCTGATATCCCTGCCGCTCGTCTCAAAGCATGCTTCGACCATCGGCATCAGTTTCTCCGAGTGCGTCCTGCCGTCATTTAAAAAACCGGAATAGATGATGTCCCGATCCTGCAGCAGCGCTACCGAGGCTGTCCTTGAAGATGTGTCGATTGCAAGGCAAATCATGTGAGAGCCTCCGCAAGCAGCTTTTCATGAAGCTCGCCGAACGGAATTAGCCTGATCTTGCGTACATCCGCACCGCTGCGAATGTCAAAATGGATCTCCAACCGCTCCTTTGGCATCATGTCCATCAGGTTTTCCGGCCACTCGATGGCGCATACTCCGTTTCCGTACAGGTATTCCGGGCCGCCGATGTTGATAAAATCATCGGCATCCTTAAGCCGGTACAGGTCGAAATGCGCCAGGGTAAGCCTTCCCTCATAAACCTGCAGGATGGTGTATGTCGGGCTGGTGATGACATCCTCGATTGAAAGGCCGGCGGCCATCCCCTTTGCGAACACTGTTTTACCGCTTCCAAGACAACCGAAAAGCAGTATCACCGCACCGGGTGATACCGCTCTTCCAATATTTTCTCCAAGCTTTAATGTGTCTTTACTGGATTTTGATTCAAGTTCAATCATTCATTCACTTATGCAGTATCGTTGACAGTCTCTTATATATTATAGCCGTAATCAGGCATACCAAAACAGCCTTTATGGCATTAAAAGGTATCGCGGCATATAATACATAGGTCTTAACATCAACGATCCTGGCATTATTCGTAACTTCCGGCGCTATGACTGCCGGGCCGTAATTGCCGAGATACAGCGGCATCAGTATGAAATAATTTGCCAAAGCCGCCACAGCCACCATGCTGACCGCTCCGACAACCATGCCGATGATCACAGCCTTTCTTGTCCTGTACTTTATATAAATCCATGCGGCGGGTACTGCCAGAGCACACCCGACCAGGAAGTTGGCGAAGTTGCCGACGCCTCCCGTGCCGTCATTCTTAATGAAAAAGTGCAGTATATTCTTGACCAGTTCAATCAGTACCGCGGCCAACGGCCCTAAGGCAAATCCGCCGACCAGCACAGGCAGATCGGATAAGTCAATTCTCAGAAATGCCGGAAACAGGGGCAGCGGTATTTCTAAAAACATAAGCAGAAAGGCCGCGGCCGATAAGACCGCAACCTTTGCAATATACTTCGTATAGTTCTTTTTTTCCATAATTGCCTCCCTAAAAATATTGTCGCGGGCACGGCAATTAAACTTTATGCCGTGTCCTTTCCCATCCAGACTTTCACTGTCGGTTCCGGAGATGAACCGGATCTGCGCTTTAACACGCTTGCGGACTATACCGCCGGTGGGGAATTACACCCCGTCCCAAAGACACATTGTATTCGCTTTTCAAGATTATTATAGTTACTGTATTGGTTTTGTCAAATATATTATTCGGCTTCGTAGACGATTTTACCGTCGATAAACACCTTTTTGGCATGGCATCTGAAATCCAGCGGATGGCTGTCGAATAAAGCAATATCGGCATCCTTGCCAATCTCGAGGCTACCGACTCTGTCGGCGATGCCGGCAATCTCGGCGGCATGTATCGTGATCGACTTCAATGCAGTCGTTTCGTCGAGCCCCTCGCGCACCGCGACTGCCGCGCATACCGGCAGGTAATGCAGCGGTATGACCGGGTGGTCTGTCATGATCGCAAACTTGACGCCCGCATCGGCAAACACCTTCGGAGCCTTGATGGTCGAGTTCTCAAGCTCAATTTTCGAGCGTGTGGTCAGGTACGGGCCCAGTATGCAGCGCACATTTTCCTCTTTTAAGTAATCGACAATCCTCCAGCCGTCCGTGCAGTGCTCAAGGCTGAAGTTGATGCCGAACTCTCTGGCGATCCTGATTGCGGTGAAGATATCGTCGGCACGGTGGCAATGTATCTTCATATCCAGCCTGCCTTCGAGCACATCGACCAGTATTTCCTTGGCAAGGTCGCGCTCCGGCAGTTTTGATTTCTCATCCACGTCGGCCGAATCGATCTTGTTTTTGTATTCCTGTGCGGCAATCAGCGCTTCGCGGAGCTTGGCGGCTGTCGCCATTCTGGTCGAAGGGGATTTCTTTTGGTTGCTGTAAACGCGCTTCGGGTTTTCGCCGAATGCGGCTTTCACAGCCAGCGGCTCCTTGACGATCATGTCGTCGACCCTTTTACCGTATGTTTTCATCGCGATGAACTGGCCGCCGATGACATTGGCGCTCCCCGGGCCGGTGCAGACGCATGTGACGCCGTGCTCATACGCTTCCTTGAAAGAATAGTCTTCCGGATTGATCGCATCTATGGCGCGCAGCTGCGGTGTCACCGGGTCGGTCATTTCGTTGCCGTCAGCGCCCTCAAAGCCCATCCTGTCCTCCCACATGCCGACATGGCAGTGCGCGTCCACAAAGCCGGGAACAGCCCACAAGCCGCCGGCGTCGATAACCTCGGCCCCGGCAGGGGCCGCAATATTCTCCCCGATCGCTTCGATCCTGTCGCCTTTTATCAATATATCGCCATGGTCATAATCCCTGTCCGCCATGGTCAGTATCCTTGCGTTTCTAATCAAATACATTGTAATCTCCTTTATCCGGATTGATCCGCATGGCTCCGGCCTGCCTGATGTTTAAAGCATATGCCGCGCCGTCGCCGAATATATTGTTCATCGTTTTAATATAGTCATCAAGCATGCCGTGCGGAACAAATGCCTGGCATGTGCCTGCAAAGCCCCCTCCGTGCACCCTCCACGCACCTGCTCCCGAAAGCAGCTTTTCACTCAGTGCAAGGCACACCGACATCCTCTGGTCGGGTCCCGGTATGAAAACATTCTGCAGCCATTGACAGGAGCTCTCGCCGGATTCTGTGACCAGGTCCAGAAAGCGTTTGAAGTCGCCCTTTCGGAGGGCTTCCACCTGCTGCCCGACCCTCCTGTTCTCATGAAAGAAATGCATCGCGCGCAATATCGCGCGGTCGGGCACCCTGCCGAATAGTCTGCCCATGCTTAAAAAGAACTCATCTTCATCCACCTCGCGCAGGAAATCTTTGCCAAAGAACTTCGCGACCTGCTTCATTTCGGCGGGTATCTGTGCGTATGCACCGGTCAGATTGGAGTGGCTCCCTCCCGTATTGGTAACAACCAGGCTGTAGCCTGTCTTTGAGAAATCGAAATCTATTTTCTGAACATCAGGCTCGGCTTCATCCCGAAAATCGATTGTAATAAGCCCTCCGACCGAGCAGGCTGTTTGATCCATCAACCCCGAAGGCTTGTTGAAATACACGTTCTCCGCGTATTTTGATATTACTGCGCGCTTGACCGGGTCAAGCTCATAGCCGCAAAGCCCCGATAGTATGGTCGCAACCAGCACTTCGAATGCAGCCGACGAGGACAGCCCGGAGCCCTGCGGGACCATCGAGTGGACATAGGCGTCAAAGCCTGTGATTGCGTAACCTTCGTTTTTTAAGCCTGCGGCGACACCGCGTATCAGCGCCTGGGTCGACCCAAACTCCCCGGGCTTTACACTCAGATCATTCAGATCTACTGAAAACTCGCCGTCAAAACCGTGCGACCGGAGGCGGACAAGCATATCGCCTCTCTTATGTGCAAAGGCTATCATGTCGACGCTGACGGATGCGGCCAGCACCCTGCCCCGGTTGTGATCGGTGTGGTTGCCGCCGATTTCGCTCCTGCCCGGAGCCGAAAAGATGCAAAACGGTCCGCCGAAGAAACGGCTGAACTGCTTTTGCACCATTTGGTATCTCATATGGATATCATCCGGATGGTTTCCATACAAATCAGCAAAGAGGTTCTCGAGGGGCCTTAAATTGATCATGCAACAGCTCCGTATATCATCTATAATTGGATTATAACCAACCATGCCCTGTTTTTCAATAAAGTTGACAATTTGCTTTCATTACCCGCACAGTATTATTATAATAGGGTAAACGAAATCAAAACATATCGGAGCAAAGTGTAAGGAAGAGAAACGATGAATCATACCTCCGCTGCATTGGCCGTTGAACAGCTGATCAGATATTCGCTGGATAAAGGCTTGATCGAGGCCATTGACACTATGTTTGTGCGCAACCAACTGCTCGATCTTCTAAAATTACCGGAACCGTACAGCGGCCATATGGATGGGGATACGCCACCGCTTGAACCGGTGTTGAATCAATTGCTGGATTACGCGCAAGCCGAAGGGCTGATCGGGGACGGAACCACAGAACGGGATTTGTTTGATACGAGGATTATGGGGCTCTTGACACCCCGCCCTTCCGAGGTTGCCGGTCGATTCAGCAGGCTTTTTAAGCACTCGGCCAAGAGCGCTACCGACTGGTTCTATGATTTATGCCAAAACAATGATTATATACGCACGCAGCGCATCCGAAAAAACCAAAAATGGGAGTACAGCGACCCCGACTACGGCACACTGGAGATCACCATCAATTTATCCAAGCCCGAAAAGGACCCCAGGGAGATCGCAAAGCTAAAAACAATGCCCAAATCCGGATATCCGGCATGCATGTTGTGCGCCGAAAACATGGGCTATCCCGGCAGGCTCGACCACCCGGCCAGACAGAACCTTCGGCTGATACCGCTTACGCTGAACAACGAAAGCTGGTATATGCAGTACTCGCCGTATGTTTATTACAATGAACACTGCATCGTTTTAAAAAACGAGCATACGCCGATGTTCATGAACCGCGACACATTCAAGCGCCTGCTGGAGTTCGTCGACATGTTCCCGCACTATTTCCTGGGCTCGAATGCGGGTCTTCCGATCGTCGGCGGCTCCATTTTAAACCATGACCATTTCCAGGGCGGCGGCTATGAAATGCCCATGGCCAAAGCCCCTCTGAAATATGAGTTTGTAATGAATCGCTTCCCTTCCGTAAAGGCGGGGGCCATACGGTGGCCGATGGCGGGCATACGGCTCAAAAGCCGTGATATGGATGAATTGACAGATGCAGTTGCTTATCTCTTTGACTGCTGGGAGAACTATGATGATCCCGCGGTGAACATCGAATCCTTCAGCGATGGCAGCAAGCACAATGCGATTACGCCGATCGCCCGCAAGCGGGGCGATGTCTATGAACTTGACATGGTGCTGAGGAATAATTTAACAAGTGCGGAGCACCCGATGGGCATATACCACCCGCACGAGCAATACCACAACATCAAGCGCGAGAACATCGGCCTGATCGAGGTCATGGGCCTCTTTATATTACCCGGCAGGCTTCAGGAGGAATTGTCGCAGATAAGCGGCATATTGACTGGTAAAATCATATTCAAAGCCGCAAGCCTGCGCAAGGACCATCCCCTGTATAAACATGCTGCATGGATCGAACAGCTTATCGCAAAACATGGCAATGCGCTCGGTAAAGAGCAAGCCGACAGTATCATAAGGAGCGAAGTCGGCCTGGTATGCCGCAGGGTGCTTGAGTGCGCCAGCGTTTTTAAAGATGACGACGCGGGCAACAAAGCACTTTTACGCTTCACAAACTGTCTTTAGCCACTAAAGCCAAAGAAAACCGTATATGAGACAGGCTTTCCGCGAACCTGTTTTTCTCATAAGGTTTGCATATTCATGCAGCGCTGTATATAATAAATCATAACGATTTTGTAAGGATCTTAACTATGTCCGATATGCTGAATCCGTGCATCAAAGCAAAGCAGGCCGCCATAAAATCCGCAGCTTCGTCCGAACAGGTCAGGAACGATGCGCTGAAGGCTGCCGCTGAAGCGCTGCTTACCAACAAATCGCAGATATTTGCGGCAAACGAAGCGGATCTTGAGCGCAGCAGGAATGAAAACCTGGCCGAACCGCTGATCAAACGGCTAAAATTTGATGATAAAAAGCTGGTTACGGTCGTGGACGGCATTATGTCGCTTGCAGACATGCCGGACCCCATCAATCAAACATTGCTCGCCCGCGAGCTTTCGCCCGGTCTTGAGCTCTACAAGGTGTCCTGCCCGATCGGCGTGATCGGCATCATATTCGAGTCGCGCCCGGACGCGCTTGTTCAAATATCATCGTTATGCCTAAAAAGCGGCAATGCGGTGCTGTTAAAGGGCGGCAGCGAGGCAATGCTTACCAATAAAGCGCTCTACGATGTCATATATAAAGCGACTGTCGAGGCCGGCATGCCCGGGGGCTGGATGACGCTTTTGGAGACCCGCGAAGAAGTATCCGAAATGCTCAAAATGGATTCGTACATCGACCTTGTCGTGCCGCGCGGCTCCAACCAGTTTGTAAAATACATCATGGATCACTCCAATATACCGGTGCTCGGGCACGCCGAAGGCGTTTGCCATGTCTATGTCGACGAGAGCGCCGACATCAACAAGGCTGTTCCGGTCTGCGTCGATGCAAAGGTGCAGTATGTCGCGGTTTGCAATGCGATGGAGACGCTGCTTGTGCATGAAAAGACAGCGCCCGCATTTCTCCCGGCCTTAAAGCGTGCCATGGAGGAAGCTAATGTCCGCCTGCTTGGCTGCGAAAAGACAAGGATGCATATCGATGTGCAGGCAGCTACCGACGCGGACTGGGACACGGAATACCTCGATTATGTGCTTTCAGTCAAAGTCGTCGGCTCCGTCGAGGAAGCCATGGATCATATCAACACACACGGCTCCAGGCATACCGATTCGATATTGTCAAACAATGAACAAAATATCAGGAAGTTCGTATCGGGCGTCGATTCCGCCGGAGTCTATGTGAATTGCTCGACACGCTTTGCCGACGGCTATGTCTACGGCTACGGCGCGGAAGTCGGAATCGGCACCGGGAAGATCCATTCGAGGGGCCCGGTCGGTATGGAGGGGTTGCTCATCTATAAATATGTGCTGGTAGGCAACGGCCACAAAAAGGGCGATTTCGCGCCGGGTGAGCTCGAGTTTACGCACAGGGATCTGGATAAGGATTGCCCGTATCTATAGAAAAGCTAAACATATATTAATGTTTAGCTTTGTCTATCTATTTCTTCTGAATCATTGCTGAAGTTATCAGCTTTCAATAAACTGTATTACAGTTTTACGGCTTTTGTCGCTATTGCAGTATCAATATAGTTGTCCAGAGCTGTACAGCCCTTATCTTCATAAAAACCGGCAATCAAGAATCCGGCATCAATCTGTCCCTGTATTTGATCATGAAGTGTATGACCAAAAATTATACCATCATCTGCGCAAAGTTCCTCTAACTCCTCTTTGGTTATACTCGTCAGATCAGAATAGGGAATAGAGTGTCTAACGACAAATTCACCATTATTGAGTGCCTTTAAATCAAAAATGTATTCAATTGGGTTTCCAAATCCTGAAATCAAGGCTCCGCCCTTTTTTAAAACTCTATATGCTTCTTTCCACACCGGTAATACCGAATCAACATACCCGTTCGACCAAGGGTGAACGATAAAATCAAAAACTTCATCCTCAAAAACGGATAAATCCCTCATATCGCCCTGTACTGTTCTTATGTTCAATCCGTCTCTCTTTGCAACAAACTCATCCTGTTGGAGCTGTTTTAAACTATTATCAAACACGGTGACTTCAGCACCTGCGGCTGAAAGTATTGGCCCTTGTTGCCCGCCTCCGGATGCAAGACACAATACTTTTAAACCATTTAAATCTTCAGGAAACCAGTCTCTTGGAACAGGTTTTATTGGAGTTAAGACAATATCCCACTTACCCTTTCTCGCCTGTTCAACTGTTTTACTATCGACTGGTGTTGACCAAACATTACTGTTATCAGCTTTTTTATCCCAAATTTCACCATTGAGTTTTATATAATCCACAACTGTTCTCCTTATCGGCATGATATTTAAATAACATAGATTCCATCATTTATTTTGAGTACTCAAAAAATACTCATATTAAGTTATGTTGTCATCTTAGTATCACTTACTTCAACATGCCAATGCTTTTATTCAACCTTGCCAGCGTTTCATTTTTTCCCAGCAGCACTGCAATCTCATAGGCACCACCGGGGGTGGACATCTTCCCGGATATGGCCACACGCAGCGGCCAAAGAACAAAACCGTTCTTTAAGCCCTTTGTCTCGATGTAACCGGAAACCGCCTGCTTGATATTCTCAAAGCTCCAATCGCTTATGCTTGACAATACACCAACCATATCACTAAGCACCGGCAACGCAGTCGACGCATCTGTCTTCATTTTCTTGTGCTCATAGAGCGACAGATCATAATCCGGCATCCCGACAAGGAAATCCAGCATCTCAGGCACTTCTGTCAGGAGTTCGCACCGGGGCTGCAGGAGCTCGGCGATAAACATCGTATCAAAACGGTCGGCGTCCAAAACCTTACATACATAAGGCAGCAGCATTTCATGAAACTCCTCAAGCGGCATCTTCTTGATATATTCGCCGTTGAACCAGCGGAGCTTATCCACGCCGAATATCGCGGGGGACTTTGAAAGCCCCTCCAGCGAGAAAGCGTCGACCAGCTCATTCAGGCTGAACAGCTCGCGGTTGTCGCCGGGCGACCAGCCGAGCAGCACCACATAATTGATGATCGCTTCCCTGATGTACCCCTGCGCGATCAGATCCTCAAATGAAGGGTCTCCGTGCCGCTTGGACAGCTTGCGCTGCGCATTGGCCATGACCGGCGACATATGGACATAGACGGGGATTTCCCAACCGAACGCGTCATACAAAAGATTGTACCGCGGGGTGCTCGAAAGATACTCGCTGCCGCGCAGCACATGCGTGATGCCCATCGTGTGGTCATCTACGACATTGGCAAAGTTATAGGTCGGAAGACCGTCGGATTTCATCAGCACTGTGTCGTCGAGCGTAGAATTCTCGATCTCGATATGCCCGAAAAGCACATCGTCAAAGCCGGACACGCCGCTCTCCGGCACATTCTGCCTGATGACGTGCTCCTCGCCTGCCGCAAGCTTTGCTTCGACTTCTTCGCGGGATAAATGCAGGCAGTGCTTGTCGTATTTGAATGTCTCGCCCTTTGCCTCGCACTCCCGGCGAAGGTTTTCGAGCCTCTCCTTGCTGCAGAAGCAATAGTAGGCATGACCCTTGGCGACAAGCTCCTTCGCATACGGCAGGTATATGTCCTTCCGCTGGCTCTGCACATAGGGGCCGTAATCACCGCCGACATCCGGACCCTCATCCCAGTCGAGCCCCGCAAGCCTCATGGATGCATAGATCTTTTCGATCGCGCCTTCGACCTCGCGGTTCTGGTCGGTGTCCTCGATCCTTAATATAAATGTTCCGCCGTTCTTACGGGCAAACAGCCATGTATACAGTGCGGTGCGTAGCCCCCCGATATGCATAAATCCGGTGGGGCTCGGCGCAAACCTCGTTCTGATTTTCATCATTTACTCCTTGTTCAATTGCTTTGCGAAGGAATCCTTCAGCGCTACAATCCTGTTGAATACCAGCTTGCCTTCAGCACTGTCCTTGTCAAGGCAGAAATAGCCCTGCCGCATAAACTGGTATCCTTCGCCGATCCCGGCATCGGCAAGAGACGCTTCGACAAGCGCATTTTCCAGTATCTCCAGAGAATTCGGATTCAGCTTTTCGATGAAGTCCTCACCTTCGGCTTCATCGAGTATCAGGCTGTCGTATATCCTGACCTCGGCGGGCATACAGTTGGCTGCATCCACCCAGTGGATTGTGCCCTTTACTTTACGGTCGGCAGTCGCCCCGCCCGATTTGCTGTCCGGGTCGTATGTGCAGCGGATTTCAACAATATTTCCGTTGTCATCCTTGATGTGGTCCTGGTACTCGATGATATATGCATTTTTAAGCCGGACCTCACCGCCGGGTTTCAGCCTGTGGTATTTGCTGACAGGCTCTTCCATAAAGTCGTCGTGCTCTATGTAAATTTCGCGGGAGAATGACAGCATCCTTGTGCCCATCGATTCGTCGCTCGGGTGATTTTCAGCGGGCAGCATTTCGCTCTTTCCCTCGAGATAGTTTGTTATGACAAGCTTGACGGGATCAAGCACAGCCATTGCCCTCGGCGCTTTTTGATTCAAATCTTCGCGGACGCAATGCTCCAGCAGTTTGTAGTCTACGACCGAGTCGGCCTTCGCGACGCCCGCGCGGTCAATAAAGTCGCGTATCGCGGCCGGGGTAAAGCCCCTGCGGCGCAGCCCGCGCAAGGTCGGCATCCTCGGGTCATCCCAGCCGGAGACCTTGCCCTCCTCGACAAGGCGGCGCAGATAGCGCTTGGACATAATGGTTCCGGTTACATTAAGGCGTGCAAACTCAATCTGGCGGGGCTTGTGTTCAAAGCCAATCTCATCCCTGACCCAGTTATAAAGCGGCCTGTGGTCTTCATATTCAAGCGAGCAAAGAGAATGCGTGACACCCTCGATGGCGTCTTGTATCGGATGTGCAAAATCGTACATAGGATAAATACACCACTTATCCCCGGCGCGCCAATGCGCAGCATGCTTGATTCGGAACAGTACCGGATCCCTCATATTGATATTCGGGCTCTGCATGTCGATCTTTGCGCGAAGCGTATATCTGCCGTCTTCAAACTCGCCGTTCTTCATACGTTCAAATAGCTCCAGGTTCTCCTCGACAGAACGGTTCCGGTAAGGGCTGTCCTTGCCGGGCTCTGTCAGCGTTCCCCGGTATGCACGTGTTTCATCGGGCGACAACTCGTCGACATATGCCTTGCCGGCCTTTATCAGCTGCACGGCATACTGGTAGGTCTGCTCAAAATAATCGGAGCCGTAGAATATGCCTCCATTCCAATCAAAGCCCATCCATCGGATGTCTTCCTTGATCGCCTCGGCAAACTCGGTGTCCTCTTTCGCCGGGTTGGTGTCATCGTATCGCAGGTTGCAAAGGCCTTCATATTTCTCGGCCACCCCAAAATCAATGCAGATCGCTTTCAGATGCCCGATATGAAGATAGCCGTTGGGTTCGGGCGGGAAACGGGTGTGTATGTGCTTTTTGACCCTGCCCTCACGGATATCGTCATTGATCATCTGCTCTATAAAATTCGAAGCTTCCTTAACCTCTGCAGGCTTTGGCATGGTACCCATAAATTACTCCTTAAATTACTAATATGTAATTGTACCACACTGCCATATACCGGACAAGGCTATAAATCAGCAAGCCGCAACATACTAATATCTCAAATTTAGTTAGAAAAAATCCCCGGCATGACCGGGGATATCATTTGTTATATGATCCTTAGCAGCATCGAGTGTGTTTCGTCGAACTCGACCTTCACCTTCTTGTCCTTTTCAAGCTCCTTCATGATGTCTGAAAAGCGCTTGAATCCAAGATCTTTTTCATCGAAGTCCGGGTATTCGCTTTGCACGGCGGCCTTTACAATCGATGGGTTGACCCTGTCAAAGCCGTCTTCCTTGAACTCGCCAAGTATCTTCAAAAAGGCTTCCTGCCAGTTGTTCTTGTTCAAAACTCCGCCGGTCTTCTCCTTTTGCCTCAGGCTGATCATCAGTATATTGTTCTCGTATCTTGTTTCAATGGTCTTATATTTTGTCGCCAACATACCAAGAAGCTTCCCGAACGAAGCAAAGCCGAAACTCTTTTCATCAAAGTCGGGCATCAGGCGGCTCAATGTTTTTTTAAGCTCGCTTGCATAGATCATTTCCTCACCCGATCTTTCACGCATGATGCGCTCGATAAGGGCGTTGAGTTCTTCAGAATTACCCTCTACCAATGATTCTTCCTTCCTGCGCATGTTCTTCTGCCTGTCCCTGCCTGCGCTGACCGCAACAGATTCAAGGAATATGAACTCGTTGCATGCATTGATGAACACTTTGCTGGCTACCTCGCTGCGCGATATTCCGAGAACATACTTGCCCATGGACTTCAGTTTTCCCACGAGGGGTGTATAGTCGGAATCCCCCGATACGATGCAGAAACAATCAATTTCTTCATTTTTGTAGGCAACTTCGAGAGCGTCGATAACAAGCTGTATGTCGAGATTGTTTTTCTGGTTGTAGCCCCACTTCAGTGAGGGTACAACATTGAAGGTATTGCTCAGCAATATCTCCTTCAACGAAGAATAGCTCTCATTATATCCATATACTTTGCCTAAAAGTATCTCACCGCGCATTTTTACCTTCTCAATGACATCATTGAGCGTGGCAACCTTTCCTCCGCAGTTTTCCAGATCAATGAACAGTGCATAGTTGGTTCTTTGGTGTCTGTCATATCTTTCCATGTTTTCACCTCCTTTCTAATCCAACCCGTAAGAGTTTATCATTTAACG
>Ga0123334_1001053_pt1 | contig 36074 bp, 37 predicted proteins | sample BiotimSIPDNA_FD_89706 | JGI IMG/M metagenome (GOLD analysis project Ga0123334, IMG submission 89706) | Anaerobic biogas reactor microbial communites from Washington, USA - Biogas_R1 time_0 SIP DNA | ecosystem: Engineered > Bioreactor > Anaerobic > Unclassified | place: Washington, USA...
TAGCCCGCTCGGTGAAGAACTTTTCATAAACATTCTTTAGCTTCCAATTATACTCTCGGAAGAAGGATGTTTCATCATCATTCACACTACCATCCTCATCAACACAGTATAAGGGCTCTGCTACAATCCCCTTATATGCCAAGGTCCTCGCTATGCCTAATGCACCTGTTACGTCAAGCTTATCAGAGTCGTACAGTACTTTTGCTTCCATACTAACCGGGGGATTGCTATTCCTGTATCTATGGGTAGAAATGCAGTCCTTCACATGTTGGGCCTTAACCTCGGGCCAGCCAATATCCAGTAGAAATTCATATGCCATATCCGCCCCAACAAGCGCATGATCAAGCGTCGGATCGCGAAACTGAGCATCACGCCCTATATCATGTAAGAGTGAAGCTGCAATAAGAACATCTTTATCAATGTCATAGTCCCTTGCTATGTCTAATGCATTATATAAAACACGATATATATGCTGACAATCATGGGCACCATCATTCATAAGCGAAAGCATGTGATTCTCAATCTTAATATACATATCCCTTAGCACAATATATCTCCTCTCTTAAATTGCCACTCCTCACATGTTCATAACAAATCCCGTCTTGATGCCCTTTCGGAATCCGACGCTTTCATAGAATTTCAAGGTTTCCTCCTTCTTCGAGCCGGTCATGAGCATAACCTTATAGCAGTTATAATCCCGTGCTATATCCTGAGCCTTCTTCAGAACCATTTTACCATAACCCTTATTTCTATATTCCCTATGCGTAACCACATTTTCAATCAAAGCATAAGGCCTTGCGCTCCGAGTCAGATTTTTAATTAGGCTTATTGTGCATGTTGAGACAAGCTTTCCGTCCACCTCACACACCAGGTATATCCAATTGGGGTTGCTATAAATTTCACCCCATAATTCTTTCAGTTCAGGGCTATCAGGCAAAACAGGATCCCCATTGTCAAAATGCCTATACAAGTCCAGCAAATCTCTTAACTCTTCGTATCTGATTTTTCTCACAACCACTTTGCTTTCCACGAGCAACACGCCCCTTTGTATCTGGCAAATCCGGATCTACATGTCCCTTTCTTTATCGAGATATACCAGTGTCAGCTTCTTATTGACCTGTTCTTCTTTGACGGACCGATATCCTAACCTGCCGTAAAAGCTCAAGTTCTTCAGACTATTTTTCCCTGTGAACAGTGAAAACCTCCTGCAATCAGGGAAACAAGCCTCGATATGCTTCATGAGCATCCTACCGATTCCTTTATTTTGACGAGTCGGATCTACCATCAGTCTGCCAATATGACAAACCCCATTTTCTTCAAATGCTCTTACCGAACCAATAATTTTCCCTTCTTCAACAGCTTTAAGGATAATCATCCTGCTGAAATCTTCCTCCATGCTCTCCATCGTCTGGGTCAATGGAGGAATAGAATAATCATCACAAAGCTCTGCCTCGCTCTGATAGGCTAATTTCTGCAATACAAGGATCTCATCCAAGTCATTCTTTACAGCTCCTTCAATCAGCATAAAGCTTTTATCCCTCCTCAAAAATAAGCGTCAACTAGCACATGTTTTACGATATTATACATTAGCTATAAATAAAAGTAAATGTTACTCAATTTTTCGACCATTGTAGTGCTTTTTTCAGTAAAATACTGCATTTTGGGCTCAAAATGAAGAAATAATCAAAAATATACACCACAATTCATTAAATTTTGAGCATTTATCCGAATGCCCTATCACATTCCACTTCAGACATGCCGATATATACTACATCAGGGTCGGTAATATGCTGCATTTTCCACCTGGCTCAGGAATTGCCGCATTTCCCACAATAATAAGCGTATCCGGTTATGGAAGACCGGATTACTCATTCGCTCATAGTATGCAAGGAGGCGTTATTTATGAGGATCGATAGCTCATCCGTATCATTATACGGCAGCAGCACATCAGTCGAAAGACATACAAAGGATGAATCCTTAAAAGCATGGGTAGGCACGACAAGACCCGTCTTTGAAGGTGAAAATAACACCGGTATTCTTACCTCACCTATATTTGCACAGCCTGAAAACCCGCTGCAGCTTTCTCAGGAAGGCATAAAGGCACTGGAAGATCAAATGAGCTCAGCTTCAGCCTGTAAAGCTTGTGATGATGACGAATACTTGCTGTCACTCAGTGATGAGGATGAAATGAAAATCTATCTACTGCAAAAAATGGTTGAGTATTTTACCGGGAAGAGGCTTAAGCTCATAATACCCAAGAAAATTCGTCTGAATGACTCAAGGCCACAAAATGCTACACCACAGCCTGCGCAGGCTCCTCAGCGTCAGGGCTGGGGTATTGAGTACGACATGCGCGAGAGCCATTATGAGAAGCAAACAATGTCATTCTCAGCCAAAGGCTCGGTTAAAACCTCTGACGGACGAAAAATCAACTTTGATTTGGATTTGAACCTGAGCAGAGAATTTACTTCCACAAGGAGTCTATCCATACGCGCCGGCGATGCTGCCATCAAGGTAGATCCTCTTGTAGTAAACTTTGAGAGCGCCAGTGCATCACTCACCGATAAGAAGTACCAATTCGATATTGATGCGGACGGCACAAAAGACCAGATATCCTTTACAGGTGAAGGCAGCGGCTTCCTGGCATTCGACATCAATAACGATGGCATAGTAAACAATGGTATGGAGCTGTTCGGTCCACAAAGCGGCAATGGCTTCTCTGATCTAGCCGAATACGATGAGGACAGGAACGGCTGGATTGATGAGAATGATGACATATACAGCAAGCTGCGTATCTGGACAAAGGATGAGGACGGCAAGGACCAGCTGTTTGCCCTTGGTGCAAAAGGAATCGGTGCAATATATCTGGGCAATGTAACTACTTCCTTCGACCTAAAGCAATCAGGCGTAGAAACTTCCGCAAATAAGTCCCTTGGAAGCATAGCTCGAAGCGGTGTCTTTCTCAGGGAAAATGGGCTTGCTGGGACGATTCAACATGTTGACTTGACTATCTGAATAAGTCAAAGGTTATCTGAAGACGCCTGGCAGCATGGAATTTCAATCTTTTGTTAATCATCATGGGCATCGCTATTTTTAGCATGCCCTTCTCTTTTATTACAGTTCATAGACCTCGCCATTGTTAAAAGTAATAATAACCTTGAAACTGTAGGTCGGATAATTATTAAGCTTCACAGGTGCACCTGTTTGTGAATGCAGAATACTTACCAAATAATCCCCATGCTCATAACCTTCCTCGTCTGTAGAAATATCGCCATACTCTAGTTCAGGTACACTTTCAGCATTTATTTCACCAGCTGCTATCATCACATTCATTCTATCTCTGGCCTCTGAGTTGACTATATTGTAATGGGTAACGTCCTTGGAAAATACTTCCTTATCCATGTAAAATGCTTTAACTACTACTTTTTTTATTCGAAAATCTTGTTGGCCAAATGTCCTATTTATAAACCTAAATGAGTAGTCTGTCCTTTGCACATTCGTACTTGTACCGCTTTCCATAAAACTCAATCTGTTCTCAAATTCACCTTTAATATTTTGGTAGTATGCATTTGAATTCAACTTTTTCTGACTTCCGTCAGCAGACTTTTGATACACATTAAGCTCATAGTTCTCATTGCAGGGTAGCTCTACTTTGCAGGTATAGTTTATTCCATTTGCAGATATGCACTCATAATCATTTTCTTTTGCATTACCCTGTGTAGATGCATTAAGGTAAACCTTTGAGGCGGCATCCGACTGCTTTAGGCTAAACTCAACCAACCCCTTTACAATGCCCGTTTTTGTATCCACGCCACTATATGTAAATTTGAAATCAGACACCATGCTTTGGTTTTCATTTATAAGCATTTCCATCTCATTGAGATACTATAGCGTAAATGATTCAGTCCGCTGTTAATGCTTGACTCCATAGTCGAAATACGGCTCTGCAGTTTTTCCATTTCTCCCTTAAACTTAACATTTTGATAAAACTGCAGTCCTACTATTACTATCAAAGCAAAAATTATTAAATTAGACTTTCTACTATTCTCCATTTACTATCACCTATTAAATATCTATTTTTTTAACCTGAACACATTGCACACATCCATTTTATGACTTTAAAAGCTGACGCACAACACAAATATCAAACATTCGTTCAGCGTATGCTATTCCAAAACATTTATCATGCTGATGCTTTCCTTTCCGCTGTTTCATCCTTCGACTTTTTCGCACCCAGCTTTAGCTCCGATACCAGCATCCCCGCTAAAATCAGCAGACAGCCCACGACCTTACTCAGTGAGGGCATTTCAGTAATACCTTCAGCGTTAGGAATAATCATGGCAAAGATAACAGCAAACACCGGCTCCGCAGTAAGTATCAGCGCCGTATGAGTTGGCGTCGTATGCTTCTGGGCGATTGTCTGACCACCGAAGGCCAGCGCGGAGCCAAGGACCGCCGTAAAAAGAATTATCCCTATAACAGTACCGTTTATCTCCAGCGGCTTTCCCGCATCAACTGTGAGCCAGAGTCCCGTACTTGCTGCTCCAACAAAAAACAACTGTAAAATAGCCAGTAGCGGCGCGTCCTCCGTCATCGTGAACCTATCTATGGCTATTATTTGAAAAGCCCAGCAAATGGCGCACAGGAAGGTTAAGAAATCACCGTAGTTGAAGTCAAAGTTCAGTCCGCCCGAGAGAAAAAACAGTCCGATGAATGCAATGATAATACCAATAGTGGAAGCCCTGTCAGGCCTCTTCTTAAGTAAAAAGGCTGAAATTACAGGCACGATGACTACATTCAGTCCGGTAATAAATCCGGAGTTAGAGGCGGAGGTTGTGTATAGCCCAACGACCTGAAATGCCATTCCCCCGAACATAAATAACCCAATAATGCCTCCATATAGCAATGCCCGCTTATTTATTCTTCTCAAATTTTTATTGAAAATCACGGCCAGGACAAGGGCCGCAAGTAAGAATCGAATTGAAAGGTAGGCATATGCCGGTATATATGCCAGAACCATTTTCATCAGAGGAAAGGATGCGCCCCAAACTACAGTTATTCCCAACAGCAATAAATCTGCCCTTAATTTTGTAGTCATTTACCAGTGAACCTTTTGCAAGAATACTCTTGTTCCTTTTTAGCTTATTCCGGGGACAGTTCTCGTAATGGACTTTCCAGAGCTGTTCCCTTTCACTCAATTTGGGGACAGTTCTCGTAATGGACTTTCCAGAACTGTCCCCTTTCCATTTACACTACTGAGTTTTTACTGACAACAATCGGGTAATCGGCCTCTCCCTTGAGATGCTTCCCCTCGGTCATAACAACATTCTTATCTATTATAACATATTCAACAGAAGCGCCCTCACCAATCGCAGAAGCCTGCATGACAATACAATTTCTCACAACCGCTCCCTTAGCGACTGTGACCCCCCTGAACAGGACACTGTTTTCTACTACTCCCTCAATGAAGCAGCCATCTGCAACGATGGAATTGGTAACCTGTGCCTCCTCATTGTACTTAGCGGGCGCCTCATCCTTAACTTTTGTATATATTTTCCCCCCGCTGATAAACAGCTCTTTCCTAATGTCCGGGTTCAACATATCCATGCTGCATTTATAGTAAGACTGGACAGTGCTAATATTGCGCCAGTATCCGGAAAATTCGTATCCGTAAATATTCAACACATCAAGCTTCTTGATGAGTATATCCTTTACCCAATCATATTGCCCATGTGCGATACATTCCTCCAACAAAGAAATGAGAAGCGTCCTCCTGATCATATAAATTCCTATGGAGCCCAGATTAGTCTGAGGATTCATCGGTTTCTCCTGCAGGTCGATCACCCTGTTATTCTCATCAAGAGTGATGATACCGAGTCCGGACAACTCTTCAGAGGTATAATCATGCATCTTCCGATATGCTATCGTAATATCTGCATTATTTATTAGATGGTAATCCAGCATCCCATCAAGCTTCATTTTGAAGATGCTGTTTCCCTGAGAAATTACTACATATTCCTCATTGCTTCGTTTAAGAAAGGACATATTATTGTACATGGCATCCGCACTGCCTCTATACCAGCCAATATCATCCTCCGAAAGAGAAGGCGGGAAAAGAAATAAGCCATCAGTCTTTCTATCAAGATCCCATTCCTTGCCGGAACCCAGATGATCCAACAAGGAGCGATAGCTGTATTGCGTCAGTACACCAACATTTTTTATACCCGAGTTCACCATATTGGATAATATGAAATCGATTGCTCTAAATTTTCCTCCGTAGGGAATGGCGGATACCGATCTTATAGATGACAATTCCTTCAACGCGGGCTTCTTCCATCCGGAGAGGATTAATCCCATTGTGTTAGTCATTCACATATACCCCCTTTGTATACACTTGCACCTGAGCAAATCTTGCTTGAACAAAAGTCCTCCTGTCGAGCATCCATGTCAACCATGACATTTTTCCCAATAGTTGTGCCTTCCGGGATTTCGGCTCCTTCCCCCACGACAGTAATCCCCGAATTATATATGTTTGGTTTGTCTGCGTTAGGAAGATTGTCGCCCTGACCGATGGTGACATTGTTATATATTCTGACATCTTCACTGATTATGCATTGGTCAAGGTGGCAATTCTCGCCCACATGTGAGTTTGACATAACAATTGAGTTTTCAATAAGCGTCCCATTTTCTACGATTACGCCCGGAAACAAAACGGAATTGCGCACTGTACCATAAATCATACAGCCCTCTGCAATAACCGAGGTCTTAACACTCCCCGTCGCTCCAATGTAATGGGGCGGTTTGACAGGGTTTGGCGTATATGTCCTCCACTCCGGATCATATAGGTTGAAATCAGGGATCCTCTTCACCAGATCCATGTTGGACTCCCAAAAAGCCTGTATTGTCCCTACATCCTTCCAGTAGCCAACAAATTTATAGGCCCACATTCTGCGCCCGTCAGCCAGCATCGTAGGAATAATGTCCTTTCCGAAATCATGGTCAGAATCCTTCTTTTGCTCGTCACGTATGAGATATTCTCTGAGAATACTCCATGTAAAAATGTAAACCCCCATTGAAGCCAGAGTACTTTTAGGGTTTTGCGGCTTTTCTTCGAATTCATATATCTTACCATCATTATCAGTGTTCATTATTCCATATCTGGATGCTTCTTCATAGGAGACGCTAATAACTGATATTGTCGCCTCCGCCATGTTCCTTTTGTGGAAGGTAAGCATTTCAGAGTAGTCCATCTTATAGATGTGATCGCCCGATAGAATAATGACATATTCGGGATTGACCTTATCGATATAATCGATATTCTGTCCAATTGCATTGGCGGTGCCTTTGTACCATTCTCCAGAATCCTCCTTCATATAGGGCGACAAGATAGTAAGGCCACCATTCATCCTATCTAAGTCCCAGGGCTTTCCGATACCAATGTGGTTGTTCAACTTCAGCGGCTGATACTGCGTAAGGACCCCAACTGTGTCAATCCCGGAATTGATGCAATTACTAAGTGAGAAATCAATAATCCTGTATTTCCCGCCGAACAAAACCGCAGGCTTAGCTGCTTTCTTTGTCAGGACACCAAGTCTGCTTCCCTGTCCTCCGGCGAGTAAAAGTGCTGCAATTTCCTTCTTCATCACCGTCGACACCTCCCTGTCATCATCCTATCAATTTTATGTCTGGCTGTTTTTAAATATGTATTCAGTTTTACTATTTGATAACTCGAGATACTATATACTAATGATAACACAGAAATAGCTTATCTACTATTACTTGATCTCTATTTCATAGATTTTTTTCATTTGTCTTTATGTCCATAACTTTTGAAGCCTGTCTTTTTTGAAAAAGGTAACTATGCTATAATTGGTTCAGGTCAAATGCCCCTGCATACACAAGCATTACCTTGGGGCCACTATGAACTCGGAGGTTTAAATGAATTCACTGGGCAGCAATAAAGAGATTGTTCAAAACAAGCTGATAATCATGTATATAATACAGGGACTCAATATGCCCGTTAGTAATATTCACATCACAAGGCTAATATTGGAAACACGTCTGATGAACTACTTTATGCTCCAACAATCCCTCAACGAGCTTCATGAGGGCAAGCTTGTTTCGCTTAGTCACGGCCAATATATCCTAACCGGGGCAGGTGCCAAGGCGCTGCAATATTTTCTCAACCTTATTCCCCCGGGAATAAAAAAACAGCTGGACAAGGTAGCCTCCTCCAACCGCAAAGATATTCGCGAGGAGACACTTATCACAGCCGATTTTATCCCTGAAAGCGAAGTGAAGTTCACTGTCTCTTGTGGTATTAAGGAGAATGATTTCGCCCTTATTGAATTGAAAGCAGCCGTAGGCACAAAGAAAGAGGCCCGCTCCGTTTGCGAGAACTGGAAAAAACACTCTTCCGAAATATATATGGAGATCATAGAAGCCCTTACAAAAAACCGGGAGTGAAAAAAGCTTGCAAGGCCGCTGATTATATCTTTTTGTACCTGCTGTTAAATTTGTCGACAATAAACACCTTAAAAACCTCGAGGTTGTCTACATCCTTTTTCCTTATCAAGGACGCTTGATTTACTGTCAGGTAAAAAATGAAGTAGTCCTTGCTCTCCATTAAGGCAAAAAACTGATCATATTTCAATTCGCTCGATGATTTAAGGGATTCGTTTTCCATTACCATTCTATCATCGTAGAATTTCAAAGTACTAACGCTGTCAAAAGCACCTGTTTTATCTGTTTTTACCCTTTGCGCATTCTTTCTTTCAACTTTAAGTACAATAACAGCAACGGCCAGTGCGAACAGTAGAATCCAGCTTATTATAAGCCGTGTCCAACTGAAACTACCATTGTCAAAGCCGATTATCAGGCCGCCAGCCAAAGATATCAAGGCCAGAAGCGGAATAACTAATTTATTCCTCAAAAAGGTTGCGATATATAGAAAATTTCTATAATCTCCTTTTGTCATAGATGTGTTTATAACGATTTTTGGCTCCTCCAATTTAACCCTCCTCTTGCGAGCATTTCATAAATAATCATTGCTCAGCTAATCATTAATGTTCTTATTAATAGTCCTTCTAACCGACAAAAGCATTGGATTAAAATATTTCTTCCAGAATTTGTTTGCAAACAAATTAGCTGTTTCAAAATCAACGTGTATGCTTTTTATTCCCTGGCTATTACAAAAATCAAAGACACTCTTCAACAACTCTTTACCTAAGCCTTTGCCTCTAAATTCAGGTTTAATATACGCGCCTAGCTCATCAATTTGGCCACTATTACTGACAGATAAATTGATAATGTCGTTCTCTTTAGACACACTTAGGTTAATAAGGCCTATAGCCTTACTACCATCAAAAGCAATAAATACATTGCTGTTTCGAATGACTTTTGATATGTCGTCTGTTGAATACAGGTCTCTTTTTAGAAAAATCGGGGCAGAGCTATAATATTGCCTCGACTCTTCAACTAAACTATATAATATTTCTAGGTCTTGTAATTCGGCTTTTCTGATTTGGTACCCGGAGGTACAATTTATTTCAATATTTGGGCAGGTAAACCCATCAACCAGATACGAACCAAAGCCCAGGTCATACAGAATAACCCTGAGCTTAAGATCATTATAGTTGATTATCCACATATGGTTAAAGATATCCCTATCTACCCACTCTTTAGAAACGCTTTTATATAAGGACAAGTATGCCTCTTGCTTATATTCCTCAACCGCAGCATGTGCTGTCGGCGGGCAAAACACTGAATTCTCACCATTGAAGGGGAACAGGTCATATGCCATAAAGCCAATAACGGCTTTATCAAGCTTAGCAACTATAGCAGTTGCGTCTTGTACCTTGCTCCTAAGAAACTCTTCTAGTTCACCTGTGTTGCTTTTCCAATAATCCGGATATGCCTCATCACTACTGCAGTAACGCTCATACTGCTCCTGCCATATTCCTAAAGCTTGAGTGATGTCTGACTCCTGCATCCTACATGTAATAATCTTATTCCACATCTTATCCTCCGACAATGTTTTTTTGCTCAAATCAGTTAACATAGTTCAAGAAAAGCATGTTTATCAGTCCCCTGCTCCAAATTTTCCGCATAATATCGGCGAATTACCTAATCCTGATAAGCAAAAGATAATGTCTTGGTTTCCATTATCTTGCTTGATAATTTTGCCCTGTAACGTAAGGCTTTGCCCTAAAGCGTCAGGCTGATATCCTTGTGCTTTTGCGACTCCTTATAAAGAACAAACTTGCTGCCGATTACCTGCACCACATCGGCGCCAATCCTCTCAGCTATTGCTTCGCTAACCTCACGGGCATCAGTTTCAGCGTTTTTAAGTACAGATGCCTTCACCAACTCCCTGGCCTCCAGCGCGTCATTAAACTGCTTTATCAGATTGTCTCCGATGCCGCCCTTTCCAATTTGGAAAATAGGGTCAATTGTATTAGCCATGCCCTTCAGGTATTTTCTTTGCTTGCTTGTCAGCATACTTTTTTCCTTTCTTATAGCTCATAGTTTCACATATCTATACAATCTATCGCACATAATTTTTATGCATAATTCACCTCTGCAAGTCGTCTACAGCACACAAGATTCTACTCTACATCGCGCAGTCTATATCAAGATTACCCAGCCCAGATAGCCAGCCGCAAATATCCTAGGGTACATAATCGAACTCGGTATCGTCTATCCTTACCGTGTCGCCCTCCTGGATTCCCATCTCCTCCAGTGCCTCAATAACGCCCTTGGACTTAAGTGCTCTCTGAAAATACTGCAGCGACTCATACACTCCAAAGTTTGTTGAGCCTATCACCTTATTAACCCAGCTTCCTTCAACAATGTAGACCTTGCCTTCCTTCCTTATCGTAAAGGGCTCCTCTTCCTCCTGAACTGTATAGACCACCTCAGGCTGTGCGTCGGTCAAGGGAGCAGAATCGGGCAACTCTTTGAGCCGTGAAGCAACGTGATACATCATTTCCTTAATTCCACTGTTAGTCGCTGCAGATACGGGAAACACCTTATAGCCCATCTCTTCGACCGCCTTGGTAAAGCCCTCCAGCCTCTCATGTCCTTCAGGTAAATCTATTTTGTTTGCTGCAACCACCTGGGGCCTTTGCGCAAGCCTTGGATTGTATTGCCTAAGCTCTTCATTAATAGTCCTGAAGCTGTCAAGAGGGTCACTGCCATCAACACCGGCCAGGTCTACAACATGCACAAGCAGCTTTGTCCTCTCCACATGCCGCAGGAACTCAAAGCCCAATCCGACTCCTTCATGCGCACCCTCAATAAGTCCGGGAATGTCAGCCAGTACGAAGCTGTTGCCTTCATCCACACTGACCACTCCAAGGTTAGGCTCCAGGGTAGTAAAGGGGTAATCAGCTATTTTAGGAGTTGCTGCAGAGGTCATGGACAAAATTGTTGATTTTCCCGCATTTGGGAAGCCCACCAGTCCAACATCCGCAATAAGCTTTAGCTCCAGCTCAACCTGATATTCCTCCCCCGGATCTCCGGCCTTTGCAAAGCTGGGAATCTGCCTTGTGGAAGAGGCGAAGTGCTGGTTGCCGGCACCACCCTTGCCTCCCTTTGCAATCACATTGCTCTGCCCATGCTCTATCATATCGGCAAGTATTCGCCCATTGCTCATGTCCCTAATAATCGTTCCGGGCGGAACCTTGATAATCAAATCCTTTCCACCCTTTCCCGAGCAGTTGGACGTGCCGCCCTTCTCACCGGATTGGGCAACATATTTTCTCTTATATCTAAAATCCACAAGAGTCCTGAGACTATCATCCACGACAAATACTATATCTCCGCCCTTGCCGCCATCACCGCCATTTGGTCCTCCCGCTGCAATATACTTCTCTCTGCGGAAGGAAACCATTCCATTCCCGCCGTCTCCGGCCTTAATACTTATTTTTGCCCGATCTATTAGCATGCTTTACTCCTCCGAAACTGCCTTCATAACTACTGATACCTGCCTTCGCAGCATCCTCAAATTGCTCGTCAACCCACTGTATAGCTATTTGAGCATCCATGCAAAAAGTCCCAGCTTTATGTGCCGGGACTTTGCTTTCTTATATTACATTGAAATTATACTTACCTGTTTCCTGTCCTTGCCCATTCTTTCAAAGCTAACCTTGCCGTCAACGAGGGCAAATAGCGTGTCATCCTTGCCTCTTCCTACATTGTTGCCAGGATGAATCCTTGTGCCCCTCTGCCTTACAAGAATGTTACCGGCCAGAACGTGCTGTCCGTCGCCTCTCTTGACGCCAAGTCTTTGCGCCGTACTGTCACGGCCGTTTCTTGAGCTGCCGACTCCCTTCTTGTGAGCGAACAGCTGGAGATTTATTTTAATCATCGGAACCCACCTCCTCTTCAACTACTAAAACATATTTACCGTATGATAGTTCTATCTGCTTGAAACCAATCACAGCCGCCTCAAGAATGATGCCTGCCGTTGATTCTTGTTGTTCTGACATTCTGCCTGGCAAGCGGATTGTCATATGCCCGTCCCTTTCATCGTAACAGCCCTTCAGCCCCGCCAAATCTTCCAGCGAACCGGCTGCCGTATATGCTGTTACTGACACTGCCGCGCAGATTATGTCCTTTCCTGCTCGGTCATAGCCTGAATGCCCGTCAATTTTCAAACTTCTGATAGAACCTGTCTTGTCCCTTGAAACAACAATCTTAACCATTTCAATCAAACACTGATCTTTTCAATCTGTACCTTTGTATATGGCTGCCTGTGACCGGTCTTTCTTCTGTAATTCTTCTTAGGCTTGAACTTAAAAACAATGATCTTCTTGTTTTTACCCTGCCCAAGTACCTTGGCCGATACACTTGCATTCTCCACCAACGGCTTACCAAAAGTAACATTTCCTTCATTAGAAACAGCAAGGACTTTGTCAAAATTCACAGTTGCTCCATCGTCTGCATCAAGCTTCTCGATGAATACCACGTCACCTTCCTGTACTTTGTACTGTTTGCCGCCTGTCTCAATTACTGCGTACATGGTTTATACCTCCTGCTATCAGACTCGCCGAACCCTAGGCAGCTATGGGATAATGCTAAACTCCTTTGCATTGATCCAGCATTGCATTTAAAGCCTTAGCCGAGCGGTTACCGAAATAGTTTACCACAGGAGTGTGTCGATGTCAAATTCGTTTTTTTTGTTGAGGTTTTATATCTATTAGTGCCGATTTTGACCGCCCAAAATCGGTGAAAAGGCGCCACTCAAACGACGTGGTGTCTACTAGGGCACTGCTAAAAAGTCTTCTATGCCTCGGCCTCCAAGCCTTCTGTCTTTACTGCTGCGGAGGGCAACATATTTCCAGTACCCTCGCAATGAGGACAGGCAATGTGCAGCACAGTGGACAGCTCCTGCTTCACCTTTTTTCTTGTCATTTCTATGAGCCCAAGCCCCGTCATTCCAACAACCGTAGTCTTTGTCCTGTCCCTTTTAAGCGCCTGCCTCAAAGCATCAAGCACCATCTGCTGATGCTCCTGCTCGTTCATGTCAATGAAATCTATAATAATAATCCCACCGATATCACGAAGCCTCAGCTGCTTGGCTATTTCACCGGCAGCTTCAATATTGGTCTTCAATACGGTATCCTCAAGGTTTCTGGCACCTACATATTTGCCTGTATTAACATCAATTGCCGTCAATGCCTCGGTCCTGTCAATTACCAAATAGCCTCCGCATTTTAGCCAAATCTTCCTTGAAAGTGCCTTACGTATTCTGGCGTCAAGCTGGTAATGCTCAGACATGTCGCCATCTGCGCTGAAGTACTTTACACGGCGCTTCAAGGATGGGGATAGCATCTGCACAAGCTCCAGCACTTTAGCATATTGATCCTTATCATTAATTATGAACTTATCTATGTCCTTGGTGAATAAATCCCTCACTGCCCTGTAAACAAGGCCTAAATCCCTGTGAATGCATCGCGGAACCGGACCGCTTTGCTCACCTAAACGGATGCTTTCCCACAGTTTAAGAAGGAATTCCAAATCCTCAACAAAATCCTGCCCCTCATTGCCTTCTGAAGCTGTCCTTATAATAAGCCCCATTCCTATAGGCTTCAATTCTTCAGCAATCTGCTTAAGCTTGGAGCGTTCACCCTCATTTTCAATTCTTCTTGAGACCCCTACATAATCTGCATTAGGCAGCAGCACCAAATACCTGCCTGGCAAGGTAATATTCGTAGTCACCCTTGGTCCCTTTGAACCAAGTGGCTCCTTTGTGACCTGAACCGTCAGCTCCTGTCCGGGTTTAAGCAGGTCTGCGATATTGCAGGGTTTCGAGCCACTAGCGCCATTAGTGCTACTAGTACCGTTAAATGCCTTATCATCCTGACTATTATCTTCATTACCCTTCTCATCATAGCTTTTATCATCATTGCCATTCTCAAAGTCATCTTCAGAATAATCCCTGCCTGCCAGCACATCCCCTACATAAAGAAAGGCGTTTTTCTCATAGCCTATGTCAATAAAGGCAGCCTGCATGCCCGGAAGCACACTGCTTACCTTTCCTCTATAAATATTCCCAATCATTCTTTCCATGTCCGGTCTTTCAATATAAATCTCCGACAGCTCTCCGTCTTCCAGTAGAGCTACCCTGTTTTCACCGGCTCCTATGTCCACAATTAACTCGTTACTCAATGCCCAGCACCTCAAATCTATGTATAATGCAGCTTATTAATGCAATAAAGTATCATGCAATTCAACAACAAGCCTCTTCGGCATCCGCCGCTATATCAAGGCCGCCTCGTCCATTGGATCAATCATCCTTCCACCCACACAAACATAAAGCGCCTTACGGTGAATTCTGCTTGCCACTACAGAAATATTGGCCTGCTCGCACAAGGCATTAATAAAAAGCTCCGGCCTCAGATTGGCTTCGCTTCCGGCTTTGAATCCGGCCTTGATTACAAATGCCGATTGGAATATCTCATATCCCTCGGGGCGACATTCTATTGGCTCAAGCTCAATATTCAGAATTAGAGGGCGAATTTCAACTTCTCTAAAAGCTGTACTTCGATCCTTTCCCTTTGCTTCCTTCAATACCTTAATGCTTTCCCTATTAAGTAGGCTTCCCACTCTTTGCTTGGCAGTATGGAAGGAAATATCCTCATCCGAAAAAATCTCCAAAACATAATCTGCCCCTGCAATAGAAGCCATAATGTTCTTCTTTGAACTTTTGTGAGCTGCGGCAGTTATCCGTATGGCTTCCGGCAGGGATTTATTTAGCCTTTCCATAAACTGTCCCGGCGCAATCTCTTCAGTAAGTTCAAAATCGGCGCACTCGCACTCACTTGTCATCCCTACCGCCAATGGAAGCCCAAACACCATCTGCGGATGCGGATTGAAGCCCTGAGAATAGGCAATCGGCAGATTGGAGCGCCTGATGGCCCGTTCAAAAGCCTTCATTAGATCAAGATGAGAAATAAATTTGACTCCTTCGCCGCGTGTAAATCCAATGCGCAGGCTATTCATCGCCATCCCCTCCCTTTCTGCCTTGGTAATCAATACAAATACCACAGCCAAAGGATGCGACTCCACAACCGGAGCAGGAGGTCATGCAATTTGGTGTAATCTCCTCCTGTTGAGCCCTGCCATTCTCCCGAAGCAGAAATCCCTTCGAAACGCCCACATCTATATGATCCCAGGGGAACACCTCATCATAGCCCCTTTTCCTGTTAGCATAGAAAGCCGGGTCAATACCACAGTCCTCGAAGGCATTCATCCATTCATCGAACTTGAAATGCTCCCTCCAGCTATCGAACTTGCAGCCCAGCTCCCAAGCTCTTAGGAGCACCCTTCCCGTCCTCCTGTCGCCTCTTGCAAACACGGCCTCCAAAAAGCTCGTTTCCGGGTCATGCCAGTTGTATCGCAAATGCTTATCCTTAATACGCATCTTCAAATAGCTCTGTTTTTCCCTAAGTGTGTCCATGCTGTCCTGAGGCTCCCATTGAAAGGGAGTAAATGGCTTTGGCACAAAAGATGAGGTGCTGATTGTCACCTCCAGCCGCCTGTTTCGAGAATCCTTTGGTACTTGATAATATTCATCCACTACCTTTTTGCCAAGGACGGCTATTCCTTCTACGTCCTCCATCGTTTCAGTGGGCAGCCCAATCATGAAATAAAGCTTCACGCCGTTCCACCCGCCCTTGAAGGCGAGGCCTACGGAGTTGAGCAGATCCTCCTGGGTAACGCCTTTATTTATTACATCCCTCAGCCTCTGTGTTCCGGCTTCCGGCGCAAATGTCAAGCCGCTTTTCCTGACCTTTTGGGCCTTTTCCATAAGCTCCAGAGAAAAAGAGTCAATTCGAAGCGAAGGCAGTGCAAGATTGACCTTCTTGGCCTCCATATCATCGAGCAGGCTGGAGGTCAACTCCGGGAGGCCCGAATAATCGCTGGTGCTAAGCGAAATAAGCGATATCTCCTCATAGCCCGTACTGTCCTGCAGCCTATTGGCCATTTCCTTGAGCCTCGCCGGGGTCCTCTCCCGTACAGGTCTATACACAAACCCCGCCTGGCAGAAGCGACATCCTCTGGTGCATCCCCTAAACAGCTCCAGGGTAGTTCTGTCATGCACAATTGATAAATAGGGTACCACCATTTTATCCGGGTAATATACACTATCAAGATCGCCAATGATCCGCTTCCTTATCTTGGTCGGGTAGCCCTCCCTCAAGGCTTCAAAAGCTTTTATCGTCCCATCCTCATTGTATGAGAAACTATAGAAACCGGGCACATAAATACCCTCTATGCTAACTATTCTATTCAGGAAATCATTCCGACTTGCCTTTTCGCTTTTCCATTGCTTATAGGCGTCCATCACTTCATTGATGATTTCTTCGCCTTCACCCATCATGAAAAAATCCACGAAATCCGCGAGGGGTTCAGGGTTGTAGGCGCATGGCCCGCCGGCACATACAAAGGGCTGTCCTTCCTTCCTGTCATCTCGAAGCAGGGGTATTCCTGCAAGATCCAACATATTCAAAACATTAGTGTAGCTCATCTCGTATTGCAAAGTAAATCCAACAAAATCAAAGTTGCCAACCGGTTCGCGAGATTCCAGGGAAAAAAGCGGAATCTTGTTCTCGCGCATTCTTGCTTCCATATCAATCCAAGGCGCAAAAACTCTCTCACAATAGGTGTCCACTCTCTCGTTAAGCAGCCCATATAGAATACGCATGCCCAAATGGGACATTCCTACCTCGTAGGTATCCGGGAAACAGAAGGCAAACCTTATATCAACCTCTGCCGGATTCTTTACAAAAGCGTTCAACTCGCCTCCTGTATATCTGGCAGGCTTTTCAACGCTTTGAAGCAATTCGTCTCTCAAAATAACTTGCAAATAGATTTTCCTCCTAAATTTATACTGTTCTGACACTACCTAAGCACAATTGCCTTTTGCAAATGCTGACAGTGCTGCTTAATGCGCATGTGTTTCCAAGCGGGTAAGGCTTTTGTAAAGCTTGGCTGCACAAATACCCGCAATATTTTGTGCTGCGGAACTCAAAACATGTGACATCGCAAAATGCCCAGGTAGGCGGCACTTCCATTTTCCAACCTAATGTTCCATAGTAGGGATGGTCAGCTCCCGCCCGTTCCATACCCCGGTGCATATAGTGCTGCCAGTCTGATGGCCTCCTGCATGCCAATAGCTCCCGCAATGCCCTTGCCGGCGATATCAAATGCCGTGCCATGATCAACGGACGTCCTTAAAAATGGCATTCCTATCGTAAGCGAAATCGTTCTCTCAAAGTCCAGTGTTTTTGTGGCAATATGCCCCTGATCGTGGTACAGCGATAGAACCGCTCCATATTTTCCGTGTAACGCCTGATGGAATACTGAGTCCGCGGGTACCGGGCCAACGACAGATATGCCCTTGGCCGCAGCCTCGCAAATAGCAGGCTCCATCTCGCTGCCCTCTTCATCACCGAATAACCCATGCTCTCCATTATGCGGGTTAAGTCCCGCTACAGCCAGCGTTGAGTCGTGCATTCCCAGCCTCCTCATAGCCTGGGAGCATCTTTCTATATATTCTATCAGCCTCTCCCTAGTCACCATGTCGCAAGCCCTTCTCAGCGGGACATGCCTGGAAAGGAAAAACACTCTCAGACCGCGCACCTGAAACATCGTTAAGGGATCATAGGTGCCGGTCAACTCAGCAAGTATCTCCGTGTGTCCTGCCTGTTCTATTCCAGCAGCCTTGATTGCCTCCTTGTTAATCGGCGTCGTGGCAATTGCCGCGACTTTCCCGGACATAGCCAGCTTTGTTACACAGGCAATATATTCATAGGCCGCTCTCCCGGCTTCAGCCTGAACCTCACCGGGGCGCAGCGCTTTAGTGTCAACATTCCCCAAATCAACCAGGTCAATTGTCCCCTGCTTGTAAAGCCCGTCGGAAGGCTCACTTACTACATTGAAAGTACAACCCGTCCCAAGGATATCCTCCATCTGCTTCAATACCTCAAGGCTCCCTATTACAAGAGGCTTGCAGGCTTCATAAATGCTTTTCTCCTTCAAAGCCTTTATAACAATCTCCGGACCTATTCCGGCCGGATCCCCCAATGGTATACCAATTACCTGTTTAGTCATCAATTCACCTCTGAAGCTTTTGACTTATCGCCAATACTATTATCGCCATTATCACTGCTTTTTATCTTCTTTTGAGAACGCCATCTTAGAAAATACCCCATACTTGCAGTAAGCCGGGCAGCCGTTGCAATTCCCATTGTCAAGAAAATACTCGTCTGGCCGTATATCCATAAACCTACCATTGGTGCAATAAAGCCGGTAATACTGGTAAGTGTATTAAATAAGGAAATATGTATAGTCTTGTTGTCCTCCGGCAGTGTGTCAAGCAGGTTCAAAAATAATGTAAGATTAAGGCCTGCAAGTGCGAATCCCGTGAGTATATTAGCCATTACTAATAGCGGGAAGTTTAAAAGCATCACATAGGGCAAAGGCGATAAAGCAACCCCGAATGCAGCAATAAACACTCCAAAGCTGTTCCCCCTCTTCGCAAGAAACTTGTTCCACAAAGAAAAGGAAAGAAACTGTGCAGCTCCTGAGGCAAAGCTTAATGCAGCCAGTTGCAGCTCGTTCAGATGTGCATATCCTGTATTATAGATGAAGAATACGGGCCATGCCATCTGCCATGTGAAATGATAAAAGAAACCACATATGCATAGTATCACAAAAGGTTTATTTCTAACTATCGTACCAAAGGTTTCCCTGCTAAACAAACGGGACCGCTTAGCAGGTTGTATCCGGTGTTCATTTCCTCTCTCATCATGATGCCTTTCTTTATGAACCTTTACTCTGGAAAAGAAGAAAATCTGCAGCAATGTTAAAGCAAAGCATAATCCATAGAAAATCTGGTACAGCACAAGCCTCTCATCATCTGACTTCGGTATATATGTAAGCATAAGCCCTGTGCCCAGCACCGTAAGCAGGCCAAAGAGCGAGCTGTACTTGCTTCTGATTGTATAGACTCTGCTGGCATAGGTCCCTTTGAAATTGTCGGCAAAATAGGACTGCCATGTAGTAAGATACAAAGAGCCCGGCCCATTCATGAAGCCTATTAAAATAACATAAACAAACACCTTTGATTCATGGGGTATCTGAGGCACAAGAGAAATAGCCGCATAAAAAACGCCAACTATAGAAAGCAATACAAGAATCGTATGTTTTTTTTTATTAATGCGTTCAATCAGCATGCCGAAGGGAATCAATGTAAAAATAGCAACAAGAGGCGGCGCAGCATTTAACAGAGCAGTATGCAGGTCGTTGCCGCCCATCCTCTTTGCAAACATCTGTATAAAAGGATTATACAGGTTAAAAACAGTTGTATAGACAACGCCCTCCAATATAAGGAACATTGCCGCTAAATCTCTATTCTTAAGACGTTTCATCTTCTAATGTCATCCTAATACAATGTAATTTGTCTAAGCAATCATATTGTACCATATTCCATAAGCATATTGTCAAAATGTCACGCAGAATGTCATCTCCCATGGATTCGTTTTTACCCATTGCATTCTCCCTGTTTTGATGTTAGAATTATAAACGCAAATTCAAATACATCGGGGTGTAGCGCAGATGGTAGCGCGCTTGGTTCGGGACCAAGAGGCCGTGGGTTCAAATCCCGCCACTCCGACCAAAAAAACCTTGGGGACTTTAGTCCTGAAGGTTTTTTTATTTGTTTAAAGGCGAGATTTGGACCCGAGAGGGCACAAGCCGTTAATAAAATGTGCTAAATGCACATTTTTAGGCGAGTGTGCCGAGACTAAAGTCGAGGCGGCAGTATGCGAGCGAAGTGAAGCAGATGGTCAAATCCCGCCACTCCGACCACAGATTGTCCGAGACCCGCTAAATTAGCGGGTATTCGGCATAATTAAATACATTATCCAACCTGCTTTCGAAAAAACAAAACAGAAATCTCAATAAGGCGAGAAAACATAATCCGAGTTCCGCTGTGACTTTTTCTTTTCCACGGCATAAGACATAATGCCCGAAGCTATACCATTTCACTGTACTTAAAGGGCCCGAAGCGTGTTTTGCTTTGCAAAAACACGGTTTGGCGTACAATTCACGCAAACGCTCATTGAATGACGGATAAGAAAAAAATAGTTTGGTATTAGTTAAGAATGGGTAATATTATGTCAAGATTTAAATATAAACTAAGAAACCGCAGATAGGAGAAGAATTATGAGAGAGAATTCGCTAACGAACCACATACGGAAGGTTAATAAGATTTTAAACTGGGTATATTTTATACTGGCATTTATCATGTTGATTGCAGGCATTGCCACAAAAACTATAGCTTCTAGTATTATTGCTCTTTTGGTGACAATTGTTTCAGCCTTCGTCGCTTTATATTTAAGGCAAAAGAAGATGGACACTGCGGCTACATATGTTCTTGTTGCATCAGCTCTGGCGCAAGTAATTCCTCTATTACCAGTAGCAGAAGGTAGTGCTTTCCTTTTAGCTATGCTGCCAATCAGTATTGCTGCGCTATATTTTAATAAACGGCTTTATATTGTTGTTGGAATTATTATTAATGCTGCTGTGATAATATATCAATTAGGAACGCCAAATTTCGATCTGGCAGCTAACTTGTTTTCTGATATTTTCCAAATTATTATAACGATAGTTATATTCTTTCTGGCAAAAGAGGGCGGAAAGCTTATACTGAATGCGAATCAAAAAGAAGCACAAGCCAAGGAGCTTTTAGATGAATTGCATAAAACGATGGATGCAATCAGGACAAATACATCAGCTTTAAACGTTGATATCTCAAAGGGCAACGAGCAACTTGAAGTAGTCCGTGAAATAAGCAGTTCAATAACATCAGCTACTCAGGAAATTACTACGGGTATTGTTGATCAGAGCAAAAGCGTTACTCAGATTAATCAGGCAATTAAGGAAGCAGATCAGAAAATATCTGAGCTGACAGCGTTCTCAGATCAGCTGGACACGGTTTCAACGAACGCCAGTGGTGTAGTTGATGAAGGTTCGGAAAAGATAAATACCATGGATAAGCAAATGGCAATAATCAACCAGTCTGTTACAAAATCCTTGGAGACCGTTAATGAATTGAATGAAAATATGGATGAAGTAAATAATTTTCTTTCTGGAATTACGCAAATTGCAGAGCAGACAAATATGCTTGCTCTAAATGCGGCTATCGAAGCCGCTAGAGCTGGAGAATCGGGTAAAGGATTTGCAGTTGTGGCTGAAGAGGTTAGAAATTTGGCGGTTCAAAGTGCAAATACCGTAGCTCAGATTAATCAAATCATCCAACAAATAAAGGATAAAACCAAAAATGTTCTCAATGAAGTTAGCAGAGGACAGATAGCGACTCAGGACGGGGAAAAAGTTGTCAAAGCTGTTAATCAGAACTTTGAAATGATTCAAGTATCTTTTAAGGATATTGGCAGATACATATCTGATGAAATCAGCAGAATTGGAAACATTGCTAATCTGTTTTCACACATCCATGTCGAGGTGGAAAGCATTGCAAGCATATCCGAGGTGCAGGCTTCTTCAACAGAGGAGTTGTTAGCAACATTGGAAGAACATAATTCAAGTATTGAAAATATGTACAATTTAATGCATGGCATTAAGAGTTCCAGCGATAACTTGCAAGGTGTTATTAAGTAGTAAGGAGTCATAACTCCATTGTCATTTAAAGTCAAACATTGCTAAGTTATGTGTGTTCTGATAAACTATAATATATACTTGATTTGCTTGTATATGAGCTTTCTAAGTATTATTAAGAAAGAGCATTTTGTAAAATTATTGAGAAAGGATTCTGATTATATGCATAATTCAATCCTAAAAAAGCAGGAAAAGTTCGCTAACTCAGTATCGTTCTACAGTGCTTTAGTAAGTAGTATAAGTGTCGGTATAAGCTTTCTATTTTTATCTTCGAGCATAACCATTACATTTATTATTTCTCTTTGTACCGTTATCACTATAATAGGAAGAGTAATAGAAAAGAAATCCGACTCTTTAACAGGCATTTCAAAGTATATATACTTGATGATTTTCGCGATTGCTCCTCTTGCTGTTTTTTATATGCTGGAGACCCTTGGAAGCTTTGGATTACCATCCATAGCCTTTAGCTTCACTTATGTATTTGTTGCGAATATGTATTACAATCCGAGAATAGTTTTATCCTATTCAGGAATTACTCTGTTACTATATATAGGAGCAATTATCGCTTTCCCTAATGAATTCACCGGAGCTTCCGGTTCGGGTAAGAATGCAGTGAGTTGGATTACCTTTGGAATATCATTCTTAATTTCTGTCTTTGTTTCCACTATATTATCCAAACGATCAAAAAAGTTGATCTTGGATATGGAAAGCAAAAAGAATGAAAGTGAAGAGCTTACCGTATTACTAAATAAATCAATCAACGACACGGCAGATAGCTCTGAAAATTTACATAATGTCGCAAAAAATCTTACTCATGGGATAAACGAGGCAAATAAGGCAGCAGAGCAAACTATGACATCAATTATCAACATTGCTGAGAGCACCTCAACGCAACGGGATTTAACAACGGAATCCTATAACGTTGTCAGTGATATATCCAATGAGCTGATGAACATTGCCGAGCGCATTTCAACTGTTTCCAGGTATGCCAAAGACTGTTCTACTATGACAAACGAAGGCAATCAGGTTATAACCTCTGCTATAGATCAAATAGAACTTATAAATGAAAACTCAACCAAGCTCACAAATGCAATAAACACCTTGGGAGAAAAATCTGCGCAAATAAGTCAAATAACTGCAATGATTAGCTCCATTGCCGAACAAACTAATCTTCTTTCACTAAATGCTTCCATCGAAGCGTCACGAGCCGGCGAAGCAGGCAAGGGTTTCTCCGTGGTCGCGTCTGAAATACGGGCATTAGCAGAGCAATCGAAGAATGCCATAGTAGAAATTAATCAAGTGATTAATCTGGTTCAAAACGAAGTAAAAAATACATTAACCATTACTAATGAAAGCAACCGTTCAGTAAACGAAGGTATCGAAATAATAAGGTCCGCCGGTGAAATCTTCGGCAAAATACTATCAGAAGTTAATGAAATTTCCAGCTATTCCGATTCCGTCTCTGAAAATGTCCAGGATATTTACAGCAACTCTCAGAGTGTTGTTTCGTCAATCAGTAAAACCAAAGAGACCTCTGAGCTAATTTCTAAATCATCTCAAGAGGTAGCGGCTGCTTCAGAAGAGCAAAGCGCAACCCTCGAGGAAATAAGCTCTGTTGCCGAGAATCTTTATAATATGTCCTACACCCTAAAGAATTTAGCACAGATGTCTTCCTCCCGTGAAACTAGCGACAAGATTGATATGTGATTCTCTCCGATGTGGATTAAAAATATTGGTGGTTAAGAATATTGATAAAATTGATAAAAACCACCTGCTGAGTTAAGCAGGTGGTTTTAAAATTATATCTGGAATGATACTATGTCTAGAATGATATTACGCCTGGAATAGTGGTACATCGATGGTAATGTCGGAAAGCGGGAATGTGCAGCAGGGGTGAATATAACCAAACTGCAGGTCTGCCATACGCCGTCCGTCAACAGACTTTGGAACATAAACATCGCCGCTTACAAGCTGCGAATGGCACCATCCGCAAACACCGCTACGGCAGCGCGCCGGAGCAGCTATTCCGTTCTTCTCCATTGCAACAAGCAGGGTATCATCAACACTACAGGAAATCACCTTAGCTTCGCCGCATATGCGTACAGTCAGCTTGAATGAACTATCCTTGCAGCCCGGATAAGCCTTGTCTTTTTCCGGATGCCTGTATTCGCCAAACAGTTCGCGGCGTACAAACTTATTTCGCAGACCAAGAGTCGCAATCTCCTTATCAACGAATTCATACATCGCCTGTGGACCGCACATAAAGATGGAATATTCGCCCGATTTCGGTGCGTATTTGCCAATAAGCTCCGCAGTGATAAAGCCTTGTTCGCAGGCGTCGGCAGGTTGTTCGCTTAGAACGTTGACTAAGCGGAAGCGGTCACAGGAATTCGCCAGCGCTTCCAATTCCTCTTGGAATATCGCCTCGGCTTTGGTACAGCTGCCGTACAGAAGCGTGAGATATGCATCCTCGTCCCCGTCGGCAATAGCTTTTGCAAGCGAGCGAAAAGGCGTTATACCACTGCCGCCGGCAAGCCCAATGATTTGCTTTGCATCACGCAATGGTTCATACGTAAAATCTCCTAGCGGTGCGGAGGCTGTGACCTTAGTTCCGACCTGCCATGAGTCTAGTATGAAGTTCGAAGCTAAACCGCCTTCTGTGCGCTTTATCGTTATCATATACTCCCCTGCAAGCGACTCCTTCGGTGAGGAGGAAATCGAATACGGGCGCGTGATAACAGAAGAGCCAATGGTCAGCTTGATGCTAAGATAGTTCCCCGCGCTGAAATAAGCCAGGCTTTGCGTCCCACTATCCGCATCAGGCACAAGTATAAAGCTCTTTACATCAGGCATTTCATCAATGACCCTGGCTACCTTTAGATACTGACATGAAGGATGAAGAGCGGCAGCAATTTCATTCGCTTTGTAGGACGAAAGCGGTGGCAGAACCTTTGCCGGGGCTTCGCTGATTTTTTGATTTCTTGTGGGTATGACCTTAGTAAACTTCATTTTATCCAATGAACGAAGATTCGGTTTTGCCATATCAGTTCCCTCCTTTGATTTTCTTTACAATGCGCTTGCCGACAGTATCCCCTGTCACATAAGCGCTGCTGTAGCCGTCCCCGCGGAATGCGTGACCGCCACAGAAGCTAAGGCCTGGAATAGTGTACTCGTTCTTCTCATTGGAGATACGGGAGAGGAGATTGTCCCAACCGGACAGCTTGTAACCATAGATGGTACCTTCGGGAGTGCCAAGATACCGGGCAAAGGTAACGGGGGTAGCAACAGATATCTCCTCTATGTACGGCATAATGGATATGCCCGACAGCTTTTCATAGTCTTCAATATACTTCTTAGCAATCCCATTCTTGTAATTCTTGTAGCCCTCGGGCTTCAGATCCTTCGGCAGATCGGAGCCGAAGACCGGAATTGTAAAGAACATTGTACATGTGCCCTCGGGAGAGCTGTCCGGTATGACGTTGTTGAGGCAGTTGACAATATAGATGCCGTCAGTCTCACGATTTTCATACTGCTTGCGTGGATTGGCATCACCCATAACGAATACTGTATAATCCTTGATGCCGAGTTCCTCCATCGAACGATCCAGACCAAGATACACAGTAGCAACTGAAATACCAAACTCGCGTGCATTAGCTAGTTTCATATCTGTTTCGGGAATCTTTTCCGGATCTGACATATTGAACACGTTGTGGGGTATTACGTTAGATATAATTTCTTTTGCATAGAGCTTCTGTCCATTCGCCACAACTCCGCAGGCAGCACCCTCATCATTGTAGAGAAACTCCGTAACTTCGCTGTTATAGCAGATTTGACCTCCGGCGTCCTGTATAACCTTGCACAACGCCAGCGAAAGCTCATGTGAACGCAAGTACGGCATAGCGGCACCATCGATTACATAGGCGTTGAGCATGTTGAGGAAGTGCATGGCATTTAGCTCATCAGTAGGAACGCCAAGATATCCCCAGTATGTACATATTATGTTTCGTGCCTTTTCAGGCATTCCGAGCGCAATCATGACTTCCTCTACGGAATGCGAGGCAACGCGCATGAAATCGCCATGCTTCAGCACCATAACCAGTCCGTTTGGCTTTCCCTTCATCTTGGTTATGTACGCAAGGGCTTCATTGTTCTTTTTGACAAGATCGAAAAGAGCACGAACACTTGCACGGCAGCCTGGAACAGCTCGTTCCATAGAATCACAAAAGTTTTCGATGCCTGATTGCATGGTTACATCATAGCCATTCTCGCCCCTGACAATTGCACGAAACATATTGTGCTCATAGCGCCAGTCTACCTTTGCTCCAAGCTCGCTAAAGATCTTATACACGGTGTCGGGAGCCTTTTCAGTACCAACGCTGGCAAGCTCGTGTAGCGATGGCTCAAACTCAAAACGTCCGCGCACAAAGCTCGTTGCACATCCTCCAGGCAGATTGTGCTTTTCAAGCAAAAGTGTTTTTAGGCCGTTCTTGGCAGTTGTTGCGGCGGCAACAAGTCCTGCGTTACCTGCGCCGACAACGATTACATCATACCGCTTGTCCATATGCTTCCTCCTCCATTCTTGGTATTAACATACACATAAAGTATATCACCCACAGCTTGTATGTCAATAAAGCAAAGGGGTTTGGGGGTTTTATACGAGGTCTTAGGAGCATTTGACAAATTGTCAACCTCCGGCGATTACCAAATACTTTCTTGCGCAGTTGGCACATCTTCCTTACATAAACAGTATAATATTGTAAACAACTAAGAAGGAATGAGTGCAATATGTATTACTATAATAATGTACCCCAATGCCCATACTTTGGTAATCTGCCGGCCTTCCAACCCAATATGGATTGCTATCCCAAGCAAGCAAAAGCCCGGCTCCCTATTCCATTAAGGGACTATGGCCCCAATCCCTTTGTTGTGGATATTGAAGCCGCAACAAAACAAAATGCCACATTCCGCACCGCTCTATGGACAGGAAAGCATCTGCAGCTTACGCTGATGAGCATTAACGTCGGAGAAGATATTGGCCTGGAAAGCCATCCCAACCTTGATCAGTTTATACGTATCGAGGAGGGCCAGGGACTTGTTTTAATGGGAGACAGGAAAGACCGGTTGGATATTCAGGCTCACGTAAGCGATGACTTCATTATCATCATACCCGCGGGCAAATGGCATAATCTGGTCAATACCGGCATTAAGCCGATAAAACTGTATTCTATCTATGCACCGCCCCAGCATCCGTATGGCACAGTCCAGCAAACAAAGCAACAGGCTATGGCAGAGGAAAATCACCACTGATTGGTAGAGGATACCATTTTTCCTCTCTTTATATCTGCCCCTCATCTTGCCAAAAGAAACCCCCAGCCACCTAAGAGCTTGATGGCTCTAGAGTTTGTTACTTCTCGAGCATACGCAGTCGAGCTTGTAGTTGGGGGTGTTCCATTTATACTAAATAACGTAGTCTTTAGCAATTCACTCTTCTAAGAACTGCGGCTCCATAGGGCTTTAGTAATACACTTGCCAAGCCCTTTTCACCGGTTAACATATCCTCCGCTTTGTCTTCACCAAAATCGACAATCCTTTGCTCTTCGGAAAAGTTCATCACGAATATGTATTCATTAAATCCATCGGATCGGACTTGAGCTGTGACACCGGGGGGCAGCTCGGTCCCAAGCACCTTCTTCAGTTCAAGCTGCGCTATCAGCGATGAATAAAAGTCTGTTAAGAAGCCCTCATCAAACCTGGCTGCCATATACCAAGCCTTCCCCTGCCCAAATGAGTTCACCGTCAGGGCTGGCCTGCCCGCATAAAAATCCTTACTGTATACACCTAATGTCTGCGCCGTTTCGGCATGGATAAGCTCGCAGAAATCTACTGCCTTATACTCTCTCTTGAGTCCGGGCATGCAGCCATCCGGCAATATAATGCCGTTGCTGTCTGTCGGATAAAGGCTGTCGATTTCCTCTGCCCATATACCCGTTACCTTGCGCAGTGGTCCGGGAAAGCCTCCGAGGAAGCACAAATCATTTTCATCCACATATCCGCTGGCGTAGGTAGTGACAAAGCTTCCTCCGCTTTTGACAAACTCCTCGATTCTTTCTCCCACACCCGGCCTTACCATATAAAGCATCGGTGCCACAAGCAGCTTGTAATTCGAGAAATCGCAGTCCATGTCAATAACATCGACTGGGACTCCCTTGTTCCAGAAGGTCCTGTAATGCACCTTACAAGTCTGCTCATAGTTTCTTCTATCCTTTGAAAAACCCTGGGCATCATCTATAGCCCAGCGATTCTCCCAGTCATATATGATGGCAACCTCTGGCCTGACAGTTGTACCGACTACATCCTCCAGCTTCTTCAATGCCAGTCCCACCTGGGCAACATCTCCGAATACCCGTGTATTCTCATGCCCGCAATGATCCACCACCGCACCGTGGAACTTCTCGGAGGATCCGCGGCCCTTTCTCCATTGGAAGTACTGCACCGTATCGGAGCCATGGGCAAGCGCCTGAATAGATGACAAGAGATGCATGCCGGGCCTCTTCAGCTTGCATGTCGGCTGCCAGTTTACCAGGCTTGGCGTGCTTTCCATAAGCATGAAGGGCTTTCCGCCCTTTAATGAACGATTTATGTCCTGCACGAAGGATATGTCAGAAGCCAACTCCCACGCCTTGTCATAATCGTTGTGCCAGCTGGGATAACTGTCCCAGGACACAACATCCACTTCCTTGGCAAACTTCCAGTAATTTAAACCCGTGTAGGTACCCATGAAGTTAGTGGTTACCGGGATATCCGGCGTTAGCTCTCTAAGGGGCTTTATTTCATTTTTATAGAAGTCAATAGTCTGGTCGGTAACAAAACGCTTCCAGTCCAGATTGTGACCATGTACCAGGTTTTCTCCATGTGGCGAGGGGGATTCCAACTGTGACCAGTCATTGAAGCGATGGCTCCAGAAACCTGTCCACCAGGCATGATTCAATCCCTCTAGATCGTTATGATACTTATTCTTAAGCCAACTCCTGAATGCCTCCTGGCAAAGCTCACAGTGGCACTCACCGCCATATTCATTTGATATATGCCATGCAATAAGGGCAGGATGATCCTTATATCGTTCAGCCAGCTTGCGGTTGATTATCGAAGCCTTTTCACGGTATAGGGGCGATGTGAAGCAGTGATTATGCCTTTGTCCATGAAGATTTCTCTGTCTATTTTCCTGCACTCGCAATATCTCAGGATATTTTTGTGACATCCAGGCCGGTTTTGAACCGGTGGGTGTGGCAAGAATAGCGTAGACCTTGTTTTCGGCCATCTTGTCAAGTATTGTATCCAGCCAGTCAAATTCAAATCTGCCCTCCTCAGGCTCCAGAGAGGACCAGGAGAAAATGCCAACCGACATAACATTACATCCGGCAAGCTTCATCAGTCTCATGTCCTCGTCCCAGATTTCAGGCGTTTTCATCCATTGATCCGGATTGTAATCCGCCCCGTGAAGCAGCTCTCTGCATTTTTTACTAATCGGTTCATATCTTTGAATCTTCATCTCTGCCTCCCTCAGCACTTCAAATATTGTCAATTGCCTTACTCAATTGTTACCTTCGCAGCCATCGGCATGATCTGTATCCAGGTTTGGCCGCGGTTGAGCGTTATTGGATTACCCGTATCATCAGTATATTTCGTCTGAGCCGTTCTGGACTCCTTGGACCATTTCAAATCAATTACTTTGCCGCCCGTAATAAAATAGCCCTTGCCCGATCCGGTTGTAGTCATGCTTTGGCGGCCTGCAGAGTCACCCTTTATATCATAGTTGGGCACATATTGTACTATTATGTTCTTTGCTGTAAACTGCTTTTCCGTGACTCTTTCCATGTGCTCCTTGCCATACCTGAAGCGCTTATAAAGCCCTGTTGTGCTGTCATACTCATACTTCGATGTCATAGAAGGGTACTTTAGCGTAATCACGGAGGCATCCTTGCCTGCCCCGAGAGCCTCGTCCTTCTGGTTGTATGTAAAAGGGAACTGTGCCTGTGGCGTCTCACTAAACTTTTTCTTCTGCGCATAGGCCTTAAGCTTTTCCATAGAAGTATAGGAATCCTGCCAATTACCCCTATCTTTAGTTAGATCCCAGAAAACATCAGGCCCCAGATAAAGCCCGTCAATCTCGTTGATCTTATATTTTTTTATGTCCTTACCGGCCTGAGGACTGCCGCCAAAATGCACATAGATCGCATCAAATTCCATGCTGTAGTCGAGGAAATAGTCCCTGGCACTTCTAACTGGGCCAATCATTTCGGGTTCCGTACCCCAAAACACAGGCATTAATCTAGTCAAGCCGCCCTCTACGATTATTTCATAAACTATCTGCGCCTTGTCAAGGCCTCCCTGGGGCAATACTCTTGTGCCCTCATTATCAATCATGACCGCCATCGGCCGAATTCCCTTCCCAGGGAGTGAAAAATCGTCCTCTATCTCAACCGGTTCTTCAACCACAACAGGCTCCGGCGTTACCGGAATCGTTATTTTCGGTTCAACCGTGGTAGTCTGCGCAACGACAGGCACAGGCTCAGTACTATCTTCACTATTCCCGCAAGCTGTGAAAAGAAAAATCATTAGGCACAATGCAGTGTATAATGCCAGGCAAAGCTTTAGTCTTCTTTGCATGTGTCAAACCCCCCGTTTTATCTGAGTAGGCATTTCGCGACGCTAGATCACAAAAGCCTTGTGTAAGAATTCACATATATATATTCTAGCTAATTGACCGAAATCCTCTATAATTATTTACAAGAAAAATTACCGGCTGCAGGTATAAAAACCAATAGAAGCTTGAAATGGGCTTGGAGAATATCGCAAATACAAGTATAATATAATAGGATTGTTTCTATGCAATAGGACAGTCCTTGATATTATGCCTCAGGTAACAAAATGCTTATTTAGGGGGGCGCTATGTTCGTACGAGATATAAAAATTGGCACTAGGCTTGAGCTCAACAGACTAAATAGTTTGGGTGATGTGCAGGGCGACACCTATGTCAGCCAGATATTGGAACATCACGGCAGAGATATGCTGGTTATTTCAGCTCCTATACATGAATCCCGAATTATCTACATTCCCGATGGCATGCGAATAAATCTGACATTTTTGCATCATCAGCGCAATCTGGTAAGCTTACTTGCCTTTACTGCCTTGATAAAAGCTAAAGAATACAGGGGAAATATTGCGGTATATATTATTGAGCCCGAGGGTGAAATTGAAAAAATTCAAAGGAGAATGGACTATAGATTAGATATTGTTCTGAATGCACAAATGTGGCTTCCTGATTTAAATGGCACAGAATCCTTTGACACAGAGCCTATTAAGGTATTCAGTAAAAACTTGAGCGGGTCAGGCATATGCCTTGTTTCAGATGTTGAAGTGACAAAGGGCGTTGAAACGAAGGTCGAGATACGGCTTAAGGATGACCTGGCTATCATCGTAAGAAGCATAGTTCTGAGAGTAGCCCCAACAGAAATAAGAAAAAGAAAAGCATTTGAGCTGGGCATGCGTTTCATACATATTGATAAGAAAGATCAGGAGTCCCTGATCAGGTTTATTTTCGACCAACAAAGACTGCAGCTGAAAAGAGAAAAATAAATCCCGAAGGCGCTAATCTTCACCTTCGAGATTGTATTTTCGAGAAACGTTTATCTGTCCGGGAAATGCTTAATCATCTTCCAGGCCAAACTCCTCTTCCATTCTGTTTTGGAATTCATTGAAGACATCATCCAATTCGTCATCATCATCTATTGTAATAAATGAATCTTCTCCGTCTTCACTATGTTCAACCTTCAATATGATAACTTCCTCGTCCTCCTGGTCAGGATCAATCTTGTCCATTGGTGCCAGGACAACATACTCACTATTGTTCATTTCAATCGTATCAATGTGTTCAAATTCAACTTCCTCGCCGTTTTCATCAACTAAAACAACGATGTCATCTCTTTCAACGTCCATAGGAACACCTCCTCTTTCCTTGTAATAAATACAATAACCTTATTTTGCTCCACTGTCAAGATATCCCTGCAATATTAATACAGCCGCTATTTTGTCGACTGAATCCTTCTTTTTTGAGGTTTTCATACCCACCTCATGCATAGTGCGACTTGCGGCTACAGTTGTAAGACGCTCGTCCCATTTGACCACCTCTATGCCTGTGATTTCGTGCAAAAGATCGCCAAACTCTATTGCTTTTTCTGCACTCGGCCCAAGACTACCATTCATATTTTTGGGCAATCCAACCACAAATTTTTCGACCTGATAAAAAGACGCCAACTCCTTAATCTTTTGCGCAGGCTTTTCAATAGAGCCTCTCCAATGGATTGTCTCAAGTCCCTGTGCCGTCCATCCAAGTGGATCGCTCACAGCTACACCGATTCTACTGTCTCCAAAATCAATCCCCATTATGCGCATAACTGCCTCCGATATAGTCAACATATTTTAATCGCAAACTGTGGGCAAACACTACCGCAATATCCGCATAAAACGCATTTGCCCTTTTCCACCTTCACCCTTCCGTCGACTAGCGACAAGGCACCCTGTTTGCATCTTTCGACACACCTGCCGCATGCCTCACACCAGTAGTCTATATGAAGCTGCTTTTGAGTGATGGATGCCGATTTCTTCAGCCCCTCCGGTATTCTTTTGCCTTCAAACCGAAGAATATTCATCTCCACTTCCTCTACACTTTGCATGCCTATGGCAATGGAGTGAATATAGGGTATATTCAGAACAAAATCGATACACTCATCGTAGGAGTGCAATAGATTGCCTCCGCCCAGCGGCTTCATGCTATACACGCCTTTTCCGGCTTCGTATGCCTGTTGAACTGCATCCAGCATGTCATCTATTGTGCCGTCTCCAATACCGATACCAGCCTTGTTTACCAGGGGATGGACAACATCTATTTCCGGCATATCACATATTGCTCTTACTACCTCAACATTGTGCGTTGAAACCCCAACAGCCCTTATCCTGCCCTTTTCACGCTCGTTGAGATAGTATTCCAGCGCTTCACGGTGTCCGCGTAGTGTCAGTTTGCTTTCCTGCTCATGCATCATAAAAATGTCAATGACGTCGATATCCAAGCCCTTTCTGGCATCCTCAACACTTTTTGCAGCCTCTTCCTTATTCCAGGCATAGCATTTCGTAGCGACCACCGGTTTTTTATCCATGCCCCTTGATGCTTCACGGATATGATCATAGGTCCCGTAAAGCTCTGCCGTATCAATAAAGTTGACCCCTCTGTCAAGGGCCGCGCGAATGACGCGGGCACCATCAGCTACAGGTAGATTTACCTGCAAGGGGCCAATTATAAGTGCTCCGAAGCACATCCTCGACACTGTTATTCCTGTTTTCCCAAGCTGTGTATATTCCATAAATCCTCATCAGAGGCTTTTGCCTCAAAAATAAACCCCGAGCTTGTCGGGGTCAGTCTCATTTTTTATTCTCTAGATAGAAATTGACAATCTCTTCAAGCAGCTCATCCCGTTCAAGTCTTCGAATAACGCTCCTTGCATTCTGGTGATTAGTAATATAGGTAGGGTCGCCTGAAAGAATATATCCTACAAGCTGATTAATCGGGTTGTATCCCTTCTCGTTTAAAGCCTCGTATACCGTAAATAAAATATCCCGGGCTTCATTCTCCCTGTCCTTATCCATTTTAAACATCATGGTCTCACTATTAGCCATATCACACTCTCCTGCCCGCAAGTAACGTTCAAATCAACGATCTACTTTGCAAAACACATGTTTGCCCTACCTATATAATAATATAGATGGAATCATTATGCAATATCAAATATCCCCTATAACATATTCATCTTCCAAACTTATCAGCCTTGTTTCCACAATATTTCCCACAAGGCTATTATCCCCTTTTGCCAAGACCCTTATGTAATTGGGTGTTAATCCTTCATACATGCCGCCTTTGCCCTTGACCTCCTGTTCATATAGCACCGGTATTTCCCTTCCTAAGAATTTATTATAAAAGGCCTTTGAACATCGATCCGATAATTCAATCACGCGCCGACTTCTTTCTTCCTTCACCGAACCGCCTATCTGACCTACGAAGGTAGCAGCAGGGGTCCCTTTCCTCGGAGAAAACTTGAATACGTGCATTTTGGAAAACTGTATATCATTTAAAAATTCATAGGTCTTTTCGAATTCTTCATCCGTCTCTCCCGGAAAACCAACCATCACATCCGTTGTCACCGCCACATCAGGTATCTGCTCTCTCAAAAGCTCCACGGCCTTCCTGTATTGCGCCGTGGTATACCGCCTGTTCATTCTGGCCAGAGTCTCATCACAGCCGCTCTGCAAGGATATGTGATAATGAGGGCAGAGCTTTTTCATCTTCGATACTGAGCTGACAAACTCCGGCGTCACAAGAGTTGGTTCAATCGATCCGATTCTTATCCTCTCTATCCCATCCACATCATGAATTAGGCGGATAAGGTCTATTAGCCTTAGCTCCCCTAAGTCCCTTCCATAGGATGCTATATGAATTCCTGTCAGCACTGCCTCCTTGAAGCCGGCCTTCACCAGCTTGTGTACCTCACTAACCACATCTTCCGCGGCCCTGCTGCGAATTGGACCTCTTGCATAGGGAATGATGCAATAGGAGCAAAATTGACTACAGCCCTCCTGCACCTTCAGAAAAGCCCGTGTCCTGTCTTTGTATCGCTCAATTTTCAAGTCCTCGAAGTCACGTTTTTTCATGATGTTATCAACACTAGAAAACTTATCCTTCCCTCTGCTAAGCTTTTCTGTCATAAATGCTTCGACATATTCCGGCACCTTAATTCTATCAGCAGTCCCGGCAATAATATCCACCTCCGGAAGGCTTTCTACCTCTTCCTTTGCCGTCTGCGGATAGCAGCCCACTGCTGCGACAATGGCATCTTCATTCAACTGCCTTGCCTTGCGAATGGCCTGACGCGATTTCCTGGAACTCAGGCCCGTCACCGTACATGTATTGATTACATAAACATCAGCCTGCCTATCAAAGTCGACCTGCTCATAGCCCGCATTTTCAAAGGCTTCCGCCATAGCTTCAGTCTCATATTGATTTACCTTGCAGCCTAAAGTATAAAAAGCAACCTTTTTCACAATTCCTCCAAACACAGTCCGGCATAATAGCAAGCTTGCCCTCTAACTGACAATCTTATATGTGATAACCATTATAATGAATTAATATTTTTTTAACAAGCTTGTAATTGACTTGTTACCAAATACAGGATATTATTGATTAAGGTAATGAAATACTAATTGTCGATTTATTGAATTGCAAGAATAGCAATAACAAAAGGAACGGAGGTCCTATATATGAGAGCAGTAAATATCATGCTAAAGACGATTAATGATGTCAAGGATTTCGTGAACATCGCAAACAAATATGACTTTGACGTGGATTTAACATCCGGGCGCTATGTGGTTGACGCAAAATCCATCATGGGGATTTTCAGCCTTGACTTCAACAAGCCCATCAGGGTAGAGATACATTCAAACGACTGTGAACGCTTTTGTGAGGAAATAGAACCCTTCATCATCTAATTCTATGAGCGCTTGCGCGAATTGTACGCCAAACCGCGGGCGCTTTAGCGCCTTCCTTATGCGTTTTGTGTGTATCGCGCCGCGAGCATTTTATCAAATGCTCCTTCAGAGGGGGATTGAAACCCACCACTGAAGTGTGAATCTGTTTATCCCCCGCCTATAGAGGCAGGGGTCTTAAGAGCATTTGATAAATCTCAAAGCCATTCTGATTCAGCAATTCCGCGGTAACACCATTTCCATCTATCAGTCTGCCACTAAAGCTGCCGTCATATATTTTCCCGAATCCACAAGAA
>Ga0123334_1001054_pt1 | contig 36066 bp, 35 predicted proteins | sample BiotimSIPDNA_FD_89706 | JGI IMG/M metagenome (GOLD analysis project Ga0123334, IMG submission 89706) | Anaerobic biogas reactor microbial communites from Washington, USA - Biogas_R1 time_0 SIP DNA | ecosystem: Engineered > Bioreactor > Anaerobic > Unclassified | place: Washington, USA...
TAGTTGCAATGCTTGTTCCAGCTCTGTTAGTTTAGCGTGTTAATGTTAGATTCATCTTAAGAATACCGCCTTATTGCAAAAACATCGCATCGCCAAAGGAAAAGAAACGATAACCTTCCTCAATCGCTGTTTGATAAAGACTTAGCATCGTTTCCCGTCCCGCGAAAGCGCTCACTAACATAAGAAGCGTGGATTTTGGCAGATGGAAATTTGTAATCATCGCGTCAACCAATTTGAACTGATAACCCGGCAGGATAAAAAGCGAGGTGTCTCCCTGCCAGGGCTTAAGCACGCCATTTTCAGTTTTTCCTGCCAGTGTTTCCAGCGTGCGCACAGCGGTGGTACCCACAGGAATAATTCGTCCACCTTTGGATTTGGTCATATTAATCTTATCCACCGCCGCCTGCGATACAGAACACCATTCCGAATGAATGTGGTGTTCAGCCGCGTATTCTTCGGTAACCGGCGCGAAAGTATCCAGTCCAACCTTCAAATCGATTGTCGCTGTTTCAACCCCGTTTGCTTTCAGCGTTTCGAGTAACTCTTTTGTAAAATGAAGTCCAGCGGTCGGCGCGGCAGCTGAGCCAGGGGTCTTGTTGAAAACAGTCTGATAGCGTTCCGGGTCACCACCATAGCCATGAATATAAGGTGGCAAAGGCACATGCCCAGCTTTGTCAAAAAACGCTTCAATCGGCACATCGAAACGAACAACGCGTTTAGCCCCTTCCAAGACACCGACTACTTCCGCCTGGGGTCCATCATTGACCTGTAACCGCCTGCCAGCTTTCATGCCACTGCCACCCATCAAACAGTCCCATTCGAGCTCATTGCGTTTTTTGAGGAGCAATATTTCAAGGCGACCTAAACCGGGCAACTTTTGGCCATACAACCTTGCTGGAATAACCCGGGTTTGGTTCAGCACCAGCAAATCGCCTTTATTGAGATACTGACCAAGATCGTAAAAATGTCTGTGTTCGAGTTTTTGCGTCTTACGGTCAAAAACCATTAAACGGGAATGATCCCGTGGTTCTACCGGTGTTTGCGCGATACGTTCCTGAGGCAAGTTGTAATCAAAATCAGAGGTTTTAAGCATTTTTAAGTGTTTACTTGAAATATGAAAACTTAGTCTTCACCAAAAAGATCCAACTGGCTTTTCGGGCTCGCATAGGGTCTGCCAAGATGTTCATATGCCAACTGGGTCGCTACCCGACCTTGGGCTGTGCGGTCAATAAAGCCTAACTGTAAAAGATAAGGCTCGACCACATCCATGATGGTGTCTGCCTCTTCGCTGACTGATGCCGCGATGGTATTAAGACCCACCGGCCCACCGTTATATTTGTCAATAATGGTTAACAGGATCCGGCGATCCATCTCATCCAGACCCATGCCATCAATATTCATCAGGTTAAGACCTGCTTCGGAGACAGCGCGAGTGATGCGACCTTCCGCTTTTACTTCAGCATAATCGCGCACTCTGCGCAACATACGCAAGGCGATACGTGGCGTGCCACGCGCGCGGCGGGCAATTTCCACGATCCCCTCTTCATCAGCGGGGACTTGTAGAAGGCGCGCGCCACGGCGGATAATATCGCAAAGCGCTTTTTCATCATAATAGTCCAGGCGATACACCGCGCCAAAGCGCGCCCTCAAAGGAGCCGTCAACAAAGCCAATCGGGTCGTCGCGCCAACCACAGTAAAACGCGGTAACTTCAGGCGCACCGACTTGGCAGCTGGGCCTTTGCCAATCACGATATCCAGCGCGTAATCTTCCATCGCGGGATAAAGAATTTCTTCCACCTGACGCCCGAGACGATGTACTTCATCAATGAACAGGATGTCGCCAGCACGAAGGTTGGTCAAAATCGCAGCCAAATCGCCTGCGCGTTCAATGGCTGGGCCTGAAGTGATTTTGATATTCACGCCCATCTCTGCTGCGAGAATATGCGAAAGCGTTGTCTTACCCAGTCCGGGCGGGCCATAGAACAAAACGTGATCCAAAGCTTCCTGACGTTGCTTGGCGGCTTGAATTTGAATACGCAAATTGTCTTTGACCGCGTCCTGTCCAATTAAATCATCCAGGGTGTTGGGTCTTAGCGCGCTGTCAATGGGATCATCCAAAGTAGCCTTGCCACTCAGGATACTGTCTTCTGTCTTTTTACTCATTTCCAAAATTATACCCGAAACTCACTACCATTCCTGGATTTGATAGGTATAATAAGCCCATTAGCAAAACAATGGAGCCTATATGAATTTATCTATCGTCGTTCCGGTCTATAACGAAGAAAAAAACCTCCCCGAACTTTATGAGCGCCTTGAATCGGCTTTATCGCCATTGGGACACCCCTGGGATGTCACCTTTGTGGACGATGGCAGCCGCGATAAAAGTCTCGAGGTTCTAAAAGCATTGCATTCTGCCAACCCGGAAAAAGTGCGTGTCGTCGAATTTCGCCGCAACCATGGCCAAACCGCGGCGATTAGTGCCGGAATCGACCACTCCAAGGGCGATGTTGTCATCCTTATGGATGCTGATCTGCAAAATGACCCGGCTGATATTCCCGTCTTGTTGCAAAAACTTGATGAAGGTTATGACGTCGTCAGTGGCTGGCGCAAAGACCGTCAGGACAACAAGCTCACCCGTAACCTGCCATCCCACATCGCCAACGGGTTGATATCAAAGTCTACCGGCGTCAAACTGCATGATTATGGCTGCACGCTCAAAGCCTATCGGCGTGAAATTATCGATAACGTTAAACTTTATGGCGAAATGCACCGCTTTATTCCGGTCTATGCCTACGAAGCTGGCGGAAAGATCACCGAAGTTGTCGTACGACACCACCCCCGTAAACATGGCAAGGCGAATTACGGACTTGAACGCACTTTCAAAGTCGTTTTAGACCTCATTACGGTTAAATTCCTGATGGCTTTTTCAAAGAAGCCCATTTACCTTTTTGGTGGCGTTGGCATGTCATTAATGTTGATCAGCCTGGGATTGTTCATTTGGCTGGCAGTTCGACGCATAGTATCGGAAATCCCTGTGCTTGGCTCTCCCTGGTTCCAGATTAGCATCATGATGTTTATTTTGGGTTTTCTGGCAATTTTATTAGGACTCGTTGCGGAAATCGTCATGCGCACTTATTACGAATCGCAGGATAAGAAAACCTATACCATCAAGCAGGTTATCGAGCCCGAACATACACCAACGGTGCGAATTATTGCTTAGTTCAGGGTTTTGGCAACAGTAAATTTATCTCACCGCCTTTGAAGGATTGATTTTTTTCGTAATTTGCCAGCATGGGTATAACGACACGCGTGACCCAGGCATTGTTTTCCTCATTAAACGGTCTTGTGCGGTCTTGTAGTATCGTTGATGTCGGGTCAGTAACGATGGCAGCAAAATCATGATTTTCAAGTTGCTCATAAAAAGTCTGTAAATAAGCCTGGTTTTCGCCCATCGCCATTTCCATCAAAAAGACTTTTTCATAAGGGTGCACCATCGCTATATCGTTCAGTTCGCCAAAGGTGATTAACTGTCGCTCAGAAATAAACAAAACGGGACCTTCTCCTATTTTTTCAGAGCTTAAAGCAGTTTTTAAGGCTTCTAATTCAGTTTGGTCACTTTCGTTAACTCCAAAAGACCACTTTCCAGCCCGCATGAAAGCGAAGAATACCGGCACAATCACCGCCATAGCCAACCAGAAAGGTTTTGCTTGCCAAATCGGTGTTTGTGCTTGATGTACTTCTGTTTCCGATATATTTGACTTTGGCTCTATATCTAAGTTCAGATGCCCTGCCAATAAATAACTGCTGAAAACAGCAAACAAGAAGATGAAAGCATCCATATTGTGAAGGTCGCCACCGCCGCCAATCTTAACACTCACCACAATCCCGCCAGCAAAAAACGCGAATAGAATCCCCGCCATACCCAACCAGCGCAACCAATGTACTTTGCGCCACTTCCCTCGCATTTTATTTATAACCAAAACCAACAAAGGCAAACAAAGCAAGATTATGCCAGGTAAAATGCCGATAAAAAACGTTTTGTTGGGCAGTAATCTCTCCCATAACAGTGCTGATGTAAAAGCAGAATCGAAGATGTAAGCCGGCTCTCCGCTCCAGTGGATATAGGCTTTCTTGCTTATCCATGAAGATGCCAGCCCTGATACAGTCCACAAAGCTGGAAATTGCAAATATCGCAGCCAGCGTTTTGAGTCAAAAGGCGTTTCTAATAAATAAATCAACACCGCCAACAAAGCGGGCAATGGCATCCAGTTCACCCGGCTAATCCCAGCCCAGACTGATGCTATCAGCACAAAAACCAACATGCGCCAGGGTTTGTCCTTACGATAGCCATAAAGCACCAAAAGCACGCAGACCATCATATGGTAATAAATAGCGCCCTGGAAAAAGAAGAGAAAGAAAAACAGCGTTACCCATACCATGGGTAAGTTCAAGCCATCTTTAACCTTTTTGGACAAAACGTAAGCCGTCCAAAGCGTCATACCCAGCCATAGCAAAACCTGCCAGATCCGATGAATTACGATTGAACGGATACCAAGCCAAAAAGGAACGGCTTGCATCAAATAACGACTTGGGTGCAAAACCGGCCAGGGCATTTTTTCACCATAAACCCGACCTGAGGCAAACAGCGAGGCGTTGTAATAACGGCTGCCTTCTGACCAGCCGAGTGAAAATGGACTGCTTTGAATTTCATTTAGAAAAGCGAAGGATCGGTACAAAACACCAAAAGCTAATAAGATAATCGCGATATCAAAATATAGATTGCGCTTGTTGTCACTGGCATTCAAGAGCAACGCGCCCAATCCAGCTACGCCAACTGCCATCATCATGCGAAAGGCGCTATAATCAAGAAATCCATAGCGCAGGTTAAAGAAACAAACCGAGATGATGACCGCAAAAGCCAGCGTTATCCCAAGAATAAGTCCTGAAGAAGCCTTAACCTGAATCATCAATGTTTTTTTAGGCTTCACAAAACAAACAACCAGAAAAACAAGCAATACCACCGCGCCAACCGCGCCCATCGCGAAGAACCAAATGTTTTTATTTGAAAGACTCTGATAAAGATACCAGGCGATAGTCGCGCCTAATAAAAGCAACCATTGTTTAATAAAAGGTCTATTCTTCAGATAATCCATTGTCAACACCTATTGAGTTCTTTTCTTTGCCAGCCAACACATCCCCTATAAAAAAAGCACCAGGCAGACTGCCAATCATCCAAACTAATCGTAAAATCACCGCCAGCGCGATGCTTGTCGCTGTGCTGATACCGCCCAGGGTTGTATAGAGGTTCGTAATCGTTACCTCTGCCAAACCCAATCCATTCACCGAAACAGGCAACAAGGTAATGAAATAAGTCAGGCTCCAAATACCCGCAACCTGATAAAATGGCAGACTTTCGCCCATACCATTAATGAGAATCGTAATGATGAGATAAATCGCTAATTGGTGTATCAGCGTATACCAAAGCGCGGTGATAAGAATTTTTGGATTCTTGATCCAGTAACGGAAATTTTCTCCTAATTTTTTTATGCCACGCTTGATGCGGGATAATACACGATTAGTAAAGCTCTCTTTACCCTCAGCCTTAGGCTCTTTACCTTGCGGCAATATCACTCCTGATAATAAAGGACTATATTTTAATGTTTCGGGCACAGCACGCTGCTCTTTAAGCAACTGTACAAATCCCGGTATTGCCAAAGGCAAGACCAAAGTCATACCCGTCATGCCCACAATCCGGTCGGCAATAAGCGATGCGGTCGCAAGGGCGCTGTCTATCCCCAGCCTCACCGCGCCAGCCAATCTAAAAACATCCCCGCCAATCGTTGTCGGTAAAAAATTGGAGGCGAATAAGCCCGCGAATGTAAGCTTTAGGATTTCTTTGGCTGATGTTTTTTCTTCCTGAACCGAAAGCAGGGTATTCCACCTGAAGTAAGTCGCGAAACGCGAAACAAAAACCAAGGCCATCACCAGGACCAATCGCCACCACGCTAACTGACTGATCGTCGCCCAGGCTTCTTTCCAACCGACTTTCGAGAGAAGCCAGACCATAATAGCCATAGAAACAACCGTACCCACCCAACGTATGATCAGGCTCAGCTTGCTTTTTTCTTTGTTTTGCATAGCCAAAATTATACACGGTATGCGCGATTGGTTATACTTAATTCAGAATCAGAAATACAAAAGCAGAAACGGAGATACCATGAACGAGCTGATCCATATTGACCCCAAAGAATTTCTATTAAAACCCCACTTTCTCTTCGACCGCCAGTGGTTACTGCTCACAGCCGGCGATTTTGCCACGAACGATTTCAACTGCATGACCATTGGTTGGGGTAGCATCGGCATCATGTGGAACAAGCCCTATGTCGCGGTTGTTGTCAGACCTACCCGCTACACTTACCAGTTCATGGAAAAATACCCTGATTTTACGCTGACCGCCTTCTCGGACACCTTCAAAAAAGACCTGGCATACTTAGGGAGCCATTCCGGCAGAGACGAAGACAAGCTATCCAAGACGCATCTAACTGCCATCAAAGCACAAAAAGTCAGCTCACCAGGCTTCTCCCAGGCAGAACTTAGCATCGAATGTCGTAAAATCTATACTGCTGATTTTGACCCAAGTCGTTTTCTCGACCCCGATATCAAAAAGCAATACCCGCAGAAAGACTATCATCGGGTTTACTATGGCGAAATCGTCACAATTTTAGGAACTAATAATTATTTATTGGATGCCTAAGCGCATTATTTGCATTATAATGAAAGCATCACATTTGGAGGATGCTGATGCCTGAGAAAAAAATTCGTGTATTAGTTGCCAAACCCGGCCTTGATGGCCATGACCGCGGCGCGAAAGTTGTCGCCCGCGCGCTTAGAGATGACGGTATGGAAGTCATCTACACCGGCTTACGCCAAACACCAGAAATGATCGCAGAAGCCGCTTTGCAGGAAGACGTAGACGTGGTTGGCCTTTCTATCCTTAGTGGCGCGCATAACGCCCTGGTTCCCCAAATCATTCAGGAACTCAAAGCCAATGGACAGGATAATATTGTCGTCTTTTTGGGCGGTATTATCCCTGAAGACGATATTGCTGGTCTTCTGGAACAAGGTGTACATAAAGTTTACGGTCCCGGAACAGACACCCGCGAAGTCTGCAAAGATATCCGTGAAGCCGTTTCAGCTGAGGCATAAATATGCCCGCTGAGCAAATAAGCGAACTCAGAAAGGGCAACAGACTTGCCCTTTCTCGCGTTTTAAGTCAGATTGAAGCCGGCACAGAGAAAGGCGACCAGGCCTTGGAAGCCCTGTTCCCTTATACAGGGCAGGCACACAAGATAGGCATCACCGGCCCACCCGGTTCCGGCAAAAGCACGCTGGTCAATGCCTTGGCACGCCAGCTCCGCATGCTTGAAAATCAGCCCAAAGTTGCCATTATCGCCGTAGACCCTACCAGCCCTTTTACTGGTGGCGCGATCCTGGGCGACCGTGTGCGCATGCAGGATCTGCAAGGCGACAAAGGCATTTTTATCCGCTCAATGGCATCCCGTGGCGCGCTCGGCGGACTTGCCGCGCAAACCGAAATGATCAGCCAGGCTTTTGACGCGGCAGGTTATGACTATATCATCATCGAAACTGTTGGCGCGGGGCAAAGCGAAGTAGATATCGTCAATCTCGCCCATACCACCATCGTGGTCGACGTGCCCGGCATGGGTGATGACATCCAAAGCATTAAAGCCGGCATCCTTGAAATTGCTGATATTTTAGTGGTCAACAAAGCGGATCATCTGGGCGCGGATCAAAGCGTCAAACACCTGCAAACTATGATCGCCATGGGCTACCGTGGTTTGCGTTACGCTGGTGGCAAGCATCGCCTTTCAGAAACCCAACCCCAGAAACAAGATGAGTCTGAACCCTCTGGTTGGATTCCGCGCGTCTTAAAAACCATTGCGTTTGACGGTACCGGCGTTGACAAACTCGCTGATGAAGTCGTTAGACACGGCAAGCATCTTGAAGAAACAGGCTTATGGGCAGAAAAAGCCGAAGCCGCCATCACCGAAACCTTGCGCAAATTGATGATCAGCACCCTTTACAAGCAGTGGCGTCAGGCGATGCCTGAAGAAAAGCTGGAAATAATCCTCAACCAGGTTCTCGAAAGAACTTTACATCCACATCAAGCTATACAGCAATTGCTGTCGTATAATAAGAAAACCATACAATAATTTTGGAGTTGTTAAATGAAACGCACCTTTATCAAAGACCTACCCACAAAAATCGGAGAAACAGTCCAGCTCAAAGGCTGGTTACAGACTTTGCGTGACCAAAAAAGCATGCAATTTCTCATTTTACGTGATAATACGGGCTTAGCTCAGATTGCCCACTGGAAAAAAGGTAATCCCGAACTGGCTGAATTGATTTCAGGCATTGGCACAGAATCAGCTCTTACCCTCACCGGTAAAGTCGTTGAAAATGAAGTTGTTAAATTAGGCGGCATCGAAATTCAGCTCGAAACCCTCACTGTTGAGAACAACGCTGAGTTGCCCCTGCCTTTCGAGCCCTTCGCTGAAACCCTGCCTGAAATGGATTACCGCCAGGATTGGCGTTATCTTGACCTGCGCCGCGAACGCAATCGGCTTATTTTTGAAGTCCAAACCACGCTTGAACACGCCATGCGCGAATTCTTTGTGGAGCATGGTTTCATTGAGATGCACTCGCCCAAAATCATGGGCACCCCCAGCGAAGGTGGCGCGGAAGTTTTCCACATCGACTACTTCGAGCGCGATGCTTTCCTTGCCCAATCCCCTCAATTCTTCAAACAAATGGCGCAGTCTGCTGGCTTTGAAAAAGTCTTTGAAATTGGCCCCGTTTTCCGCGCGGATCCCAGCTTCACTTCACGCCATATGACCGAATTTACCGGCATCGACTTTGAAATCTCATGGATCGACAGTCATGAAGATGTCATGACCTTTTGTGAAAACTGGCTGGCACACACCTATAAAGTTGTCAAAGAAAAACACGGGGAACAAATTAAAGAAATCTTTGATGTTGAAATCGAAGTTCCGCAAACCCCATTCCCACGGCTGACCATGTCCGAAGCTTACGCTATTCTCAAAAACATGGACTATAAATTACCTCCCGAGAAGAAAGGCGATCTCGACCCCGGTGCTGAACGCGCTTTGGGTGAATATGTCAAAGAAAAATATGGCAACGATTTTGTTTTTGTTAAAGACTGGCCTGCCTCCGTGCGTGCTTTCTACCATATGCGCCATGAAGATCAACCCCTGCTCACCAAGAGTTTTGACCTCATCGGCAAAGGCCTTGAACTCACCACCGGTGCCCAACGCGAGCACCGCTACGAAGTGCTTAGAGCGCAAGCCATCGAAAAAGGTCTCGGAACCGAACTTTTGCAAGGCTACTTTAACTACTTCCGCTATGGCTGCCCACCCCACGGTGGACTTGGTTTAGGTCTTAACCGCCTCTTGATGGTCATGCTCAACCTGCCCAGCATTCGCGACGCGGTTTACCTCTTCCGTGGGCCAAACCGTCTTGAACCATAATTAACATCACTGGAGGAAATGATGCCGATTCTTTATGGCGAAAACGTCAGATTAAGAGCAGCGGAACGAACGGACATACCGATTTTTCAGCGCTGGATTAACGACCCTGAGGTTACTGAATATTTGAGCAATATATTCCCTTATAGCCTTGATTCAGAAACCGCATGGTTCGAATCCATGCTTAAGCAACCGATGGCTGAACACCCACTCGTTATTGAATTGCGCCTAAAGCAAGGTAAGAATGGTGAAGATGAATGGCTTGCCATAGGCATTTGTGCCTTCATGCATATTACCGATATCCATCGCAGCGCGGAAGTCGGCATTTTCCTCGGTGAAAAGGATTACTGGAGCCAGGGCTATGGCACTGAAGCCATGCGTTTGTTGCTCAAATTTGGCTTTGAAGACCTCAATTTCCACCGCATTTGGTTGCGCGTGCTTGAAAGCAATCACCGTGCGCGAAAAAGCTATCTTAAAGCTGGTTACATTGAAGAAGGACGCCTGCGAAAAGCTGAATTTCGACACGGCTTTTACAATGACATCATTCTTATGAGCATCTTGCAGGAAGAATGGTTTGCAAACAAACAAAAGGAAGGATAGAACAATGACATCTAAACAGCCGGATTTAGGCATGCGCTATGGTAATATACGTCTTTTTGCGGGTACAGCCTCCATGGATCTTGCCCAGGAAGTTGCCGATTATCTCGGGCTTGAACTCTGTGGGCGCGATGTAATTGAATTCACCAACGAAAACTTATTCGTAAAGCTCCATGCCTCCGTACGTGGCCAGGACTGTTACATCATTCAGACCACATCCATGCCAGTCCATAAAAACCTGATGGAAATGCTCATCATGGCACAAACCCTCAAACTTGACTCGGCCGGCCGCATCACCCTTGTTTTCCCCTATATGTGCTATGGTCGCTCCGACCGCAAAGACCAGCCGCGTGTTCCCATTACGGCAAAACTGATTTGCGAAATGATGGAAGTTGCCGGCGCGGATCGCTATATCACCATGGACCTGCATGCCGGACAAATCCAGGGCTTTTTCTCTATTCCCGGTGATGTCCTTTCGGCTTACCACATCATCAAACCCTATCTCGCCAAAATGCTTCCTGAGCTCACCAATCCCGTCATCCTCACCGCGGATCTGGGTTTTGCCAAACACGGACGTCGTTACGCTATGGGTCTCAATATTCCCCTCTCCTTCATCGAAAAAAGGCGCATCGACAATCACGACCACACCGAAGCGCTCAATCTGATTGGCGATGTGAAACACCGTGATGTCATCCTCATTGATGATGAAGTTGATACCGGTGGCTCCATTTGCGAAGCGGTTGAAACAGCCAAACTCAATGGCGCGCGGGATGTCTATGTCGCTTTCGTTCATCCTGTGCTTTCTTCCAACGCTGTTCAACGACTGGCAGGCTTACCAGTGAAACGATTCATCACGACCAACACTATTCCACTTACTGAAAGCCGGAAAGCGGCATTTGGTGACCGCCTGACTGTTTTAAGTATTGGCCCCTTACTCGGTGAAGTCATCAAACGCACCAACCAAAGCACCTCTGTTGGCGTGATGTTTAACGAATAATGCCTGAACTGCCTGAAGTTGAGACCATCGCGCGACATTTAGCCAAAGGTGATGAGCAAACGCCCTCGGTAATAGGTCAAAAAATCGTCTCAAGTTCTGTTTTCTGGGAGAAAACGATTGCGGCACCTGATTTAAAAAGCTATCAGGCAGCCCTTAAAAACCAAACTGTCCTCAACGTCTCAAGGCGTGGCAAGTTCCTCATTTTAGAGCTAAGCCATGCCTTTTTGCTTATCCATCTGCGCATGAGCGGTGATCTGATCATGCGCCATGCTGATATCGCTTTGCCACTGATAACACCACTCGTGCCTCATGACCATGTCTATTTCCATTTTGGCAATAGCTGGCATTTGGCTTTCAACGACACCCGTAAATTTGGCAGAGTCTGGCTGACCCCCGATCCAAAAAACGTTTTGAGCAAACTGGGACCCGAGCCCTTTGACCCCAAACTCACTGCCAGGGTCTTTGCCAGTCGATTGAGCGACTATAAACGCCAGCTGAAACCCCTTTTGCTTGACCAGGGTTTTATAGCCGGACTGGGTAATATCTATACAGACGAAGCCCTTTTTGAAGCCGACTTACATCCTAAACGTCTTTCAAACACCTTGTCCTTTAACGATTCAAATCGTTTACTGCGCGCCATTCGCAAAGTTTTACGGCTTGGCATTGAACATAACGGTGCCAGTATCGATTGGGTATACAAAGGCGGTGGCTTTCAAAACTACTTTCAGGTCTATCAGCAAACTGGAAATCCCTGCCCGCGCTGTGGCAATCCCGTCCAACGCACCGTCATCGGGCAACGCGGAACGCACTTTTGCGAAAATTGTCAAAGATAAAAAACAGAACTCCTCTAATTCGAGGGGTTCTGTTTTGACTCTTAGTGTGTAAAAACTAATAAATTTAAGCTGTCGGTTTCACCGAAGTCATCCGCAAGCTATGCTGGATTTTGCTCTTATTCATCTTCAGCCATTCAACAGTATCTTTGATGGTCTCTTTTAATTGGCGTGGTTTATAGCCCAGTTCTTGGATTGCTTTCAAAGAACTGATATGCGAGTTACTCAGCAAGGTCTTGATGCTATAAGTTGTAAACTTAGGACGGGTTTTGCATATTTTGTAAAAGAACTCAGCAATCGGCGCCACCAGCAATGCCAGCTTAGAAGGAATATTTATTGCCATTGTTTTAATTGAAGAGGCATTTTGCACCATCGCCCGCAAAGCCTTAATCGTCAACCTCTCTCCACCCAGGATATACACCTCACCTGACACGCCTTTTTCGGCTGCCAGCATGTGCCCAACCGAAACATCGCGCACGTCCACAAAATCATAGGCACCATCGGTTGAGATAGACGCGCGTTTTTTCATCCAGGTAATCATCAGCTCACCAATTTCCGACAGTTTGTAATCATAAGGTCCAATCACGCCCGTCGGGCAAACCACCACCGCGTCCAAGCCCTCTTTTACCGCGTCAAGCACAAGCAAAGTCGCTTCAGCTTTGGTACGGTCATAAAGGCCATCCGGGTTTTGTGTGTCAAACTGTAAGGTTTCATTTACCACAACGCCTTCCGGCACACGTTCAAAGGCATGGATTGAGCTTGTGTATACCAGACGTTCTACACCCAGCTCTTTACACAGAGAGATAACATTGGCAGTTCCTTCAACATTCACTTTGCGCATAAGTTCATACTTATCCGCTGTTAAAGCGACAAATGAGGCCAGATGATAAACCAAGCTAACGCCGGTCATCGCCTCACGAAGTTGTTCTATAACCAGAATATTTCCACGCACGATTTCGACATCAATCCCATCAAGTGAACTAACATCTTCACCAGGCAGAGCCAGAACACGCACACGCTCGCCTTTTGCGACCAAATCGCGCACTAAAACATTTCCAATATGCCCGGCTCCACCGGTAACTAAAACCATTTAATCACCTTCATAATGTTAATTCATTCTAAAATATAGCCAAAGGTCGATTGTGCTTCAATTGATGATTGTCATTTTTTTGGCGCAACTTGTCACAAAAGGTATAATTCACTCTGAAAGAGAGGTTTGAAATGAAAATTGCGATTGCTTCGGATCATGCGGGTTATTTACTCAAAGAACAAATAAAAAACTACCTTGATAGCCGCTTAATAGACTATGAAGATTTTGGAACACACAACGAGGAAAGCACCGACTATCCCCGCTATGCGGAACTTGTTGCCAAGGCCATTCAATCCCATGGCTTTGACCTTGGTATTCTCATCTGCGGTACTGGTGTAGGTATGTCGATTGCTGCCAACAAATTCCATGGTATTCGAGCCGTTGTGTGTAGCGAGCCATTCTCCGCAATCCTTTCCCGCCGGCATAACAACAGCAACGTGCTTTGCATGGGCGCGCGCGTCGTTGGCAGTGGACTGGCGATGCTTATCGCCGAGGGTTGGCTCAACGCTGCCTATGAAGGTGGCAGACATGAGCGTCGCGTTGGCATGATAACGCGCATGGAACAACGCAACGCGACTCACTATTTACAGACCAATTCGCCAGATGATACACAGGAGTTAACAAAAGGCGAATAAATTGATAACATTGTTTTGTTAGAGTTAAAACCTAACACAAACAACACACTTGTTAAGTGTTAAGCTAAAGGAGTATTATGAGATACAAATTATTAGGAGAAAACCTCCCCGCTATCACCCTGCAATTCGACCAGGGCGAAAGCATTTACACGCAGTCCGGCGGTATGACCTGGATGACCGATAACTTCACCATGGAAACCAATATGCGTGGCGGTCTGGGCAAAAGCCTCGGACGCATGTTCACCGGTGAATCCCTTTTTATGGTCACTTACACCGCCCAGGCACCCAACGCAGAAATGACCCTCGCGTCCTCATTCCCTGGCACCATTATGCCCATCCAACTGGATGGCAGCATGGAATATATCGCCCAGAAAAACGCTTTCCTTTGCGCCACTCCCGGCGTAGAGCTTAGCACACACGTAACCCGTGCTGGCGCAGGGTTCTTTGGTGGTGAAGGCTTTATCTTGCAACGTCTTCATGGACGCGGATTGGCCTTCCTTGAACTCGATGGTCATATCGTTGAACGTTATCTGCAACCTGGTGAACGCCTTAAAGTGGATACCGGTAACATCGCTTTCTTTGAAGCTACTGTGAACTATTCGGTTGAAACTGTTAAAGGTTTCAAAAATGTGCTCTTCGGTGGCGAAGGCCTCTTCCTGAGCGTTGTCGAAGGTCCCGGCCGTGTTTGGCTGCAAACCGTCAGTGCCTCAGAATTTGCCAAGCGCTTGATGCCTTTCTTGCCCAGCAAAGGATAAAGAACAAATAACCAAATTCACTTTATCAAAAAAGCCTTCTTTTTTTAGAGGGCTTTTTTTTTATTGAAAGCATCCTTAGACTGATTTGACCATGTATAAATCACCCAGTTCAAACCCACGATTGGCATAATAAGCCCGGGTGCCTACCGCTGCAATCACCGCGATCTTTTGGTAGCCCTTTTCCCTGGCAATCTGTTCCGCGTGCGCGATTAGAGCCTTGCCAATGCCGGCGTGTTGCGCCATACCCTCTTGTTCAGCTCCGACCTCCAAAGATTGCCCGTAAACATGCACTTCCCTTATAATCGCGGCGTTTTTCAAATCTTCAATGTCCATAGCATTGTCTTCATGTGGCAAGGAAAGCCTTAAAAAGCCTGCTAATTTGTCATCAGCCGTGTTGTACGACAAGAAATGTTCTTCCGCCCCGGCAGCCTGATAGCTAAAGTCATCATAGATCAGCTCGCCTGGGTTCATCCTTTGCTCGCGGATTTCACGACATCTCACACATTCACATTTTGTGCCACGCCGCGCCATCTCAACCGCGATATCCTGGCGCAAACTGGTATTGCGCGAACCTTCAATCACATTCGTGCTTGGAATATCCCGTATCACACGGTTAATACGACAATATCTCGGAACCGTTGTCTTGATATCTGCCAGAAGATTGAGCAATGTGTTCTCATCATATGGCTCATAGTCACCCTCCTGCCAAATCCCATAAAGTGGCGCGCTGCTCAAGAGCTGGCAGGGATAGATTTTTAGCTCATCAGGATTAACCCCATTTTCTTCCCATAGACGTTTGAAGTCTTCTCTATCAAGTTCTGGTGTAGATCCCAACAAGTTTGGCATCCAATGAGCGGTAATCTTAAAGCCGGCTTCGCGTAATAAAGCCGTCGCTTTTAAGGTTGTCGCGCTGTCATGCCCACGTCTGTTTTTCTCCAATATCGTATCATTCATGCTTTGAATGCCGATTTGAATTTTCGTTACACCCTGCTTGCGCAAAAGCTTCAGTTCCTCAGCATTAATGAGATCAGGACGGGTTTCTATCACCAAACCAACGTTCCTTTTCTCAGCGTTCACGTTGCGCGCTTGCACCTCGTAAAGTGAAACATCGCCCTGGTCATCCAAGGGATTCTCTCCGTTCAAGGCTTCAAAACAACGCCTCAAAAACCACTCGCGATAGTTCTTTGGGTACGCCGACCAGCTACCACCTAAAATAAGCAGTTCGATCTTTTCAGTCGGATGCCCAACATCATGCAAAGCTTTCAGGCGTGACGCGACCTGGCGATACGGATCAAAGGCGTTTTCAACGCCACGCCTGGCACCGGGCTCATCCGGTAAATAACTTTGGGGCATTCCCTCAATCGTCGGACAAAAAACACATTCACCCGGGCAGGGATGTGGCTTGGTGAGCACCGTCAATGTTGTAACCCCCGATAGTGTGCGAATTGGCTTCATACGGATTTTCGCCAATAGAACGGGGTCTTCTTCCCAAACTTCCTGCTCAACCAAGCGCCTGTAAGCCGCCACCAGGGCATGTTTGGCAATAAAACCAGCACCGCCAGGCAAAGGATAAAGCCTCTGCGCGTCACGAACTTCATGCCCATCGCGCACGGCTTCAAGCACATTTCGTGCCAAAGCCAGTTCGTCTTCGGTGTAGTTTCTCTTCTTTCGCCATGCTTTGCGTTCTTGTTCGTTTAACATGGTCACATTGTAACCGTTTATCCATTGAATTTCTATATGCGCGACTTAGGCAGGTGATGTACAATCATGTCATGCCCAAAATGAGTGCGGCAACGAGTCAAAAACTCCTTGCCTTGAATATCGCCTTTTATGAGGATAACGCGAAAAGTTTTTCCTCAACCCGTTACGCCATTCAACCTGGTGTGCGTGGACTTTTGCCCCAAATGATCATTGCTAAGACAATTTTGGACCTCGGTTGTGGAAATGGTAATTTAGCCCTTGCCCTCGATAAAGTCGGTTTTACGGGCACTTATTTGGGTGTGGATAACAGTCAGGGCTTGATAGAAAGCGCCATTGCAACAAAAGAAATAAACATTAATCAAAAAAAGCACTATCAGTTTCAGGTAATCGATTTAGGCATAACACCCTGGCAAATTGCTTCAGATCAGCACCATTTTGACATGGTTGTTTCCTATGCCACCCTACACCACATCCCCGGACTCAGCTTACAAAAAGCATTCTTCGACCAGGTTAGCAATTCATTAAAACCAGAAGGCACCTTGGTACTAAGCTGCTGGCAACCACTCAACAGTCCCCGCCTAACAAAGCGTGTTCTAAGCTGGCAAACGCTCGATATTGACCCAAACGAGCTTTCCGATGGCGATTTATTGCTTGACTGGCGCGCGGATGAGCAATCTGAAACCCAAAATTTGCGCTATGTGCACCAATTCACGCCAGACAAACTAAAAAGCCTGGGCGAAGCCACAGGTTTAATACTAAAAGAAACATTCTACAGTGACGGTAAAGAAGGCAATTTAGGGCTATACCAAATCTGGCAGAAACCCTAAACGCAAATAATCACTTATCCAAGCGCTAAGTCCAACAGCATCATTAACGCGAAACCGAGCATCACCCCAATCGTGGGAATGTCGCTGTGTCGGTTTGAATCTCGCTTGGCTTCAGGAATGAGTTCTTCCGCCACGACATAAATCATCGCGCCTGCCGCGAAAGCCAGCGCGTAAGGCAATAAACTCCGCATTGAAAGCACCAATGCCGCGCCAATCATCGCCGCGATAGGTTCAACTATGCCACTCAATTGTCCTAAGAAAAACGCTTTTCCCTGACTGATATTTTCTTTACGCAAGGGCATGGACACTGCCATACCTTCCGGAAAGTTTTGAATACCGATACCCAGAGCCAAAGCAATCGCGCCAGCCAACGAAGCCCCTTCTATACCAGCAGCCGCGGCACCAAATGCCACGCCAACCGCCAGACCTTCAGGAATGTTGTGCAGCGTAATGGCCACAACCAACAACACGCTCCGTTGCCAGCTGCTCTTCATGCCTTCAGGCTTTTTATCGCCAGGATGCAAATGGGGCAGGATTTTATCTATCGCCCACAGAAAGATACCGCCCAACAGAAAGCCAGCCACCGCGGGAAACCATTGCGGCACGCTCAAATTAGCTGACATTTCTACTGCTGGCGCGAGCAGTGAAAAATAGCTGGCGGCAATCATCACGCCCGAAGCGAAACCCAACATGCCATCCAAAAGTTTTTGATTGATTTCTTTCTGTAGAAACACGCCAGCCGCACCCAGCGCGGTCATGCCCCAGGTAAACAGCGTGCCAAACAAAGCCTGCACGACCGGACTAAATGCTTCTAAAAATGTTAACATATCGCTCTCCAGTGATAAGATTATGCCATAAGGAAATTATCTTATGGATATGGCGTCATTCTATCAAAACCAATCGCCAACGCAAAATATCGCGGATAGCCTTTCGCTTTTTGAAACTTGTTTCAATGCTCGCCTGAATGATGCTTCCTTGAAAAACACCCAGGCTTATCGTCTTTTTAATGGCTTCTATGAAGGGATTCCGGGTCTGATAGTGGATCGTTTTGCGCGAACCCTGATCATAAAAAACTTCGCGCGGCAACCAGAAATGCTTGAAGAGCTTATTCAACCCGCCATTGATTTTTACAAAAAGAGCATCCCCGAAATAAACGCGATTTTGCTCAAAACCCGTCACGCGAAGGAAGAAAGCCAGCGCGTTGGCCAAATCATAGAAGGCGAACCCGACCAGGAAATCTTTGAAAACGGCATCCGCTACAGCCTTGATCTGCAACTCAACCAGGATGACAGCTTTTACCTCGACACACGCAATCTCCGCCAATGGCTAAGCGATAACATGAAAGATAAAACGCTTTTGAACACCTTCGCCTACACTGGAACTTTAGGCATCGCCGCTCTTGCAGGTGGCGCGTCAACGGTTATCCAAACCGATTTAAATGCCAAATACCTGCATATCGCCAAAAACTCCGCTGCGTTCCAGAACGAAGCTGGCAAAAATCAGGTTCTCGCGGGCGATTTTTTCAAACATATGGCACGTTTCAAAAACCAAAATAACCTTTTTGACGCCATCATCATTGATCCACCCCTTTATTCAAAAACCCAGGCTGGCGAAGTGAGTTTGCTCAACAACTGGCAAAAACTCATCAATAAAGTCCGCCCGCTCGTCGCGCATGAGGGCTATCTTATCCTCATCAATAACGCGCTTTATTTGTCCGGCGAAACCCTTTACGCCCAAATCCAAAAAATGTGCGAAACGGGTTATATGAAAATAAAGGAAATCATTGACATACCCCAGGATATTATTGGCTATCCTCACACCATTAAAACCCAACCCCAAATTGATCCAAAACCGTACAATCACCCCACCAAAATAACCATAACGCGCGTCAAGCGCAAAGACGGCCGACGCGCGTCACAGTTCTAAATGTTTCTCAGAAAATAAAAGTTTTACTCAACAGCGTAGCGTTCGAATTTTGAGCCAACCGCATTACAGATAGGGCAATGCTCAGGCGCGCTGCCAAACTCAATATAACCACAAACCGGGCAAAGGTAGAATTCGGTTTCTTCCAAATCTTTACCAGCTTTCACCGCTTCAAGCGCTTTTGTATAGAGCTGAGCGTGAACTTCTTCAGCCTCAACCGCGTAACCAAACATCACTTTTGCACGATGATCGATTTTTTCAGCGTTTTCCAGCATCGGTGGATACATTTCTTTGTATTCGTAAGTCTCGCCAGCGATGGCGTCTTGAAGATTCTCAAGCGTGTCTTTGATCATACTCAAAGCGCGCAAGTGACCCGCCGCATGAATACGTTCAGCCTGAGCGGTGGCTTGGAAGAGCTTCGCGATTCCGGGAAAACCATCGCGTTCAGCTTTTTGGGCGTAGGCGGTGTACTTTTGAAAAGCCTGGCTTTCACCAGCAAATGCCTCTTTTAAGTCTTTAATTGTTTGTTCCATTATTCCTCCGAAAGAAAATTTGGTTTTGTTTTCAATGCAATTTTACCTGAAAGTTCAGATAGCCATGCTAAAATATACAATGTTGCTGAAGCGAGTCCTATGTATAAATCCTTTTACATTTAACTCACGAAAAGTGCGAAAAAATTTGACAAGTCTACTTTCATGTGCTAAAATCTTGTCCTGTTCGGTACGGAACCGCAACAAAACATTGACCGCGGGTGTAGTTCAATTGGTAGAACGTCTCCTTGCCAAGGAGAAGGTCGTGAGTTCGAGCCTCATCGCCCGCTCTTTACCAGACTGATAGCGGTAACGGTATCAGTCTTTTTATTAGGCGACGTGGCCAAGTGGTAAGGCAGGAGTCTGCAAAACTCTCATCATGGGTTCAATTCCCATCGTCGCCTCTTTTTATTTTTATCACTATTTCCCCAAATTTCTCTCCAACGAGCCCCTGTTTTTCTCACAAATACGCCCTATTATGATATGCTATTAACTGACCAAATAATAAGAGGTGAGATGATGAGACGGCTAATAATCATTCTATCTATAATTATCTTAATGACTGCTTGCACGCCTAAACCAGAACAAGTCAAGCCTTATGTAGAACAAACCCTAACTGCCTTACCAACCCGAACCAGCTACCCGACTAACACAGCATATCCCACCTACACCAAAGAGCCAACCCTAACCCAAGTTGTTATTACGAAAGTAGTTACTGCAACAAGGACATTAACTCCTACATTAACCCGAACACCTACCAATACACCCACACCGATTAATAGCCCCACACCGACACAACCACCTACTGCCACTTTCACAAGTTGGCAAGAAACTGCTGCAGCCGTGAAAGCTACCAATGACTTTTTTGCTCAATACGTGGCACCAGATAGGCGCGATTTTCTAACATATCCCGACAAACTCATCGGCGAAAAGATAAAAATGCAATGTAGGATATTTAATGTAGTCGATAATTACAGCATTCAATGTTACATTACTGGAACATATGATGCTTTTTACGTGAATATGAAAAATCGTTTTGACAACCTCTACGACAAAGACTATATCACTGTTTATGGGATCGGTGCAAATCAAAAATGTTTTACTAACCGTATGGGAAATCAAACTTGTCAACCATTGATTGATGAGGCTTATTTTACTAAACCGTAAGGAATTGAATTTGAAAAAAACAATAATCATCTCTACACTAATCATTCTTATGATGGTAGCTTGTTCTCCAGTTCGCTTGCCTACTCCCACACCAACAATTACGAACACACCGAAACCAACTGGAACTAATACTCCTACACCTTCAATAACCCCATTACCTACACAAACTTCAACTCCAACCCAAGAAATAGACTTTCCTGCGACTAGTACAATAATCGCGAAAAAACAAGATCACTTCTCAAGTGAGGTGAAACGTATTTTCGCTGATTTCTCATGTGTATCTGCAATTTGGGAAAACAAATCTTTTAGTTTGGCATGTGTTGATGTCGATGTTGATAATTACGAAGACCTTCGTCTTATAGCATATCGAATGACAAATGTTTTTGCTCTTCAATGGGAAGATATGGAATTAACCCTATGTTTTGAAGAAGATTTTATTTTTTCACTAGCTTTGATGTCTAGCAATCAAAATTTTATCATTGAAGCAACTACAACTGGCAAATTATTAAAAGAATTTCTCGGAAAGGATCCTATCACGCAAGATACTTGGGAAGCCGAGGCTGAGATTATTACTCATAACCAGTAGCAGCATGTTTCTCACTTTTATTATTTAGAAAAATGTTCAACATTCAATCAGATGGCACATCCTATACTTATGTGTTTTTTTAATGTATCAAATCGAAAGAACATTCATCAACCCAAACAAATCCTCAAGCACCCAATCCGGTTGATGTTCAGCGCCTGGCAAATCTTCACGTGATGCCTCGCCGGTTAAGACCAGCGCGGTCTTTACCCCGGCTGTTTTGCCCATCATAATATCCGTATAAAGCCGATCACCGACCATCAGAATATCTTCGTTTCTTAATCCCCACTTGAATGCCAGCCCTTCCACAATGCCCGGATTAGGCTTGCCCAATATCAAATCAGCTTTTCGCCCGGTGGAAGCCTCAATCATCGCCATCATTGCCCCGATATCCGGCGCGTATCCACCCAAAACCGGACAATTGACATCTGGGTGTGTTGCCAAATATGGCAACCCCGCGCGTACATAATCACAAAACCGGGTCAATACCGGATAAGTCAATTCGGTGTCATAACCTAAAACGACTAAATCAGGGTCTTCCTCAACCAAACATATTCCCGTTCTCAAAAAGCTCTCTCTTAAGCTTTGCGTACCCATCAAAAAGACTTTCTTTTCAGGATATTCGCGCAACACATAATCAATTGTCGCGTCACCCGAGGTATAAACCCGAGCGTCTTCTGGTTTCACACCCAACCCGATCAGTTTCTTGACATAATCCGCAGAACTTTTACCACTGTTATTGGTTAAAAATGAAAATGGCATGCCCCGTTCATTCAAAAAAGCCAAAAGCTCCAAAGCCCCTGGCAGCAATACTTCACCCATATAAAAAGTGCCATCCATATCCAACATGACTGCTTTAATACCTTGATTTCGTTCGGTCATATATACATCTCCTGTTGCATTCATCCGCGTCATTGGCTACAATATTGTTAGTCTTGCATAACAAACGAGGTAAACCATGAAAACACTTTCTTATTCTATCCCAAACATCAACTGTCAACACTGTGTTAATACCATTCACACTGCTCTTGAGCACATGCCCGGGATTGATTTTATCGAAGCCGATCCCAAGAGCAAAACGCTGATCATCGAAGGTTCAAACGAGCTGAATGACGAAAGCATCCGCGCCAAACTGATCGAAATCGGTTTCCCCGCTAAATAAGATAAACTATATGACAAATGCCCGACCTTAAACAAATCACTCTGCCCATACTGGGCATGACCTGCGCCAATTGTGTTGCCGCGGTTGAGAATACGCTCGACCGCCAGGATGGCATTGAAAAAGTTGTGGTCAACCTCAGCTCTGAAAGAGCCTTCATCAGTTACAACCCAAATCAAACCGATCTGGAAGGCATGATTGCCCTTATAGAAGGTGCTGGCTATAAAGTCGCGACTGGCGAGATGAGCCTGACTTTGAGCGGTCTTAATGACCCCGCCAACCAACACGCTATCGAAAAACGTATGGCAGATAGCTTTGGCATCATCGCCAGCCATGCTAACATCGCCAATGAACGCCTTTCGCTGGCCTACATTCCTACCCTCATCAGCCCTGCAGAAATCCGTGAGATTATCAGTAAAGCTGGCTTCAAAATCGTTTACGATTCAAGCCTTACTGATGGCGAAGATGCTGAAACGCAAGCCCGCAAACTTGCCATCAAAAAACAACGCAATATGCTTATCTTCGCGCTGATGTTCACCGTGCCGCTTTTCATCCTGCATATGCTCCACAGTTTTCAGCTTCTGCCATCAGCAATGATGAACGCGCCGTGGCTTGAATGGCTCTTTTTTGCGCTTGCCACACCGGTTCAATGCGTTGCCGGGTGGCGTTTTTACGTCAACGGCTATAAAGCGCTCAAGAACGGTGCCGCCAACATGGATGTGCTTGTCGCGATGGGCAGCACGACCGCCTATATCTACTCGATCCTGATTATGCTGGGTATCTTTCCCGGACATGGCTATTTTGAGAGTGCCGCCGTCATCATCACCCTGGTGCGCCTTGGGAAATACCTCGAAACCCGCGCCAAAGGCAGTGCCAGCGATGCTATTCGCAAACTCCTCTATTTACGTCCGGAAACTGCTGTCGTTTTGCGTTATGGCGTTGAGACGCCCATAAACGTTGATGAAGTCGCAATAGATGACCTCATTCTCGTGCGTCCCGGTGAGAAAATGCCTGTCGATGGCATCGTTGTCGAGGGTGAGAGTTTTGCCGATGAATCGATGCTGACCGGCGAGTCCCTTCCGGTAGCCAAAAAGCCCGGCGACCCAATATATGGCGCTACGCTGAACACGCATGGCAGTCTGACCTACCGCGCCACAAAAATTGGCAAAGATACTGTCCTTTCACAAATTATCAAACTTGTGGAAGACGCACAGGCCAGCAAAGCGCCTATTCAATCCTTAGCGGATAAAATTTCATCGATATTCGTGCCAGCGGTCATCATCATTGCCTTATTAACCTTCGTTATCTGGTATTTCTTTGTCGCTCCACCAGCCAATCCGGAACTCACGCAGCTTTCCCGTGCTATCATGAATGCCGTTGCCGTATTGGTTATCGCTTGTCCTTGCGCGATGGGCCTGGCAACCCCAACCGCTATTATGGTGGGTATTGGGCGTGGCTCGGAGCTTGGCATTCTGATAAAAGACAGCGAAAGCCTCGAAATCGCCGGAACGGTGGATATGGTTTTACTCGATAAAACCGGTACAATCACCCGTGGCGAACCTCGTGTAACGGATATTCTCGTTTTGGATAAAAACCTGGATGAAACACAGGCCTTGCAAATAGCCACCTCCGCGGAAGCTGGCAGTGAGCATCCCTTAGGCGATGCCATCCGCGTGAAAGCGTTTGAGGCAGGCATTGAAGCCCTGCCCGTTGAACGTTTCCGGGCAATAAGTGGCAAAGGAGTGCGTGCCAATGTAAACAGGCAAGCAGTTTTGATTGGTAATCAGGCTTTTATGGACTCTTACGATGTTTCCATCGATGAACCCACGCGCCAAAGCTTAGTTCAGCTCCAAAATGAAGCCAAAACCGTGGTCATCATGAGCATTGATGGCAAAGTCAGTGCCATGTTCGCCATCATGGATACGCTCAAAGAAAGCTCTGTAAAGGCAATTCGAGAGCTGCATGAACTCGGTTTGAAAGCAGTCATGCTCACTGGCGATAATCCTGCCACAGCCCGGTCTATTGCGTCTGAGGCAGGCATAGTCGCTGTTTACGCGGGTCTTTTACCTGCAGACAAAACCGAACGAATAAAGCAGCTCCAGGCAGACGGACATAAGGTTGCGATGGTTGGTGACGGTATCAACGACGCGCCAGCCTTAAGCCAGTCCGATGTTGGCATCGCTATCGGCACTGGCACGGATGTGGCCATCGCATCCGCGCAAATCGTCAGCATGAGCGGTGATTTGATGAATGTCCCTCTCGCTATTCGCCTCTCCAGACGAGTCTTACGTACTATTCGCCAAAATCTGTTTTGGGCTTTTTTCTACAACAGCGTCTTGATCCCTCTGGCGGCATTTGGCGTCTTAAATCCCATGCTCGCCGCTTTAGCCATGGCGTTTAGCAGTATTTTTGTGGTGTCAAACAGTTTGAGACTAAAGAAATTCAGATAAATTAAACCCTTGGTATCGCCCCAACCGCCAAACGATCAGCACGTTCGTTCATCGGGTTGCCGGCATGACCCTGCACCCAAATCCAGCTAAGCTCGTGTTTCGCCAGTTCAGCATCCAGCGCCTGCCACAAATCGACATTCAAAAGCACGCCGCCTTTGCGTTTCCAACCGCGCGCTTTCCAGTTGGGCATCCACTCCGTCGCGCCTTGTAAGAGATATTTCGAATCGGTGTAAATAAGCACCTGACAGGGTTCTTTCAACGCGCGCAAGCCTTCCAACGCGGCAGTGATTTCCATGCGATTGTTGGTCGTTGCTCTCTCGCCGCCAGTCAGCACCTTTTCATGCCTTCCTGAGCGCAAAATTGCCGCCCATCCACCCGGTCCAGGGTTGCCTGTACACGCGCCATCGCTCCAGATTTCAACTTTTGGCAAATTAGTCATCCGCACCCCTTTGCACATCGGTGAGCGTTTGTTTGAGCAAATCGAGAATATTTGGGAAATATTGCGCGTCCAGGCTATATACGCGTAAATAGGCATCCTGAAAGATTCGCCGCGTAATCGCCCAGTTTTCAGCCTCAGGCGCTAAAACATAGTGCGGGTCTGTCATTGCCGCGCTCGCCCATGCGGGATGAGCTTCCGCGTAACCCGGAGCAATCTTCGCGGGCGCGCCGATTACCGGCCAATAACCATGCACCTCAACCAACGCCGCTTGTTGAGCTTCCTCCAGGAGATATCGCGCGAAAATCCAGGAAGCTAATTCCCTTGGCTCGTCAGTGTCTAAAATACCGATTCCCAAACTTTCCATCGCGATCACACCCCGCCCATCAAGGCTCGGATAGGGCATGGTCATCCAATCATCCTCATTACTGTTCATCGCGGCGGTCATATAGGCTAAATCGTCCAATCCACCCTCAGCCGCTAAAGCCAAACGACTCGCGAAGTAATCGTATGGCACACTTTCCATGCCAACCCAATGCGCGTCTTGCTCGAAAGCGGTTTTAAGCCATTCGTAGCTATTGAGTAATGAATCCTCATCAAACTGCAGATGGGACCCACCAGGGGTAAGTGAACCACCAAAGCTAATAAACCATGCCAAAGCGGACTGCACCGATTGTGATAATAGCAGCCCTCCCGTGCCATTGTTGTTTAGATTATCATCGCGCAGATTGGCAGCTAAACCTGCCATCATTTGAGGCGTAAAAGCCTCCAAATCGAGAGGAATTTCATCAAAACCAAGCTCCTCCGCCCAGCTTTTGTTGTAATAAAGCAGGGCTGGTTGATAGGCAATCGCGATGCATTGTGAATGCGTGTCACTTATTGTGGGTTTGAATTCATCAAACGGTGAGCTCTTATCGTAAAAATCAGCAATGCCCAATTCCGGGTCACGAATGAAGACAGATAAATCGACAAACGCATTGTTTTCATTTACGGAATAAATATCGTAGCTCTGAGCGATGACGAGGTTAGCATCCAAAGCTTCATGACTGAGCAAATCAGCCATGTATTCCAAACCGAAGCCACCCATCGTGCTGACTTTTATTTCATAATCATTTTCTTGATTAAAAGCATCAACCATCGCGTTGAATCCCGCTTCAGCTTCGCCGAACCATGGGTGTTGAACCACGAGTTCAATCCCATGCAACTGACTCCCCAGTTTTTCAAGCAATGGTTCCGCGGTTGGGACAGCTGTGGCGGTTGGCTTGGGTACCTGCGTTTTAGTCGCCACTTTTGAAGGAACAGCTGTTGACTTTCGCACTATTTCCGTGGCAGGATGCAAATCCACTGCTTTTGGCTTACAAGAAACCAGAATGGTTAGAATTACCAATATTAAAAGTAAAAATCGTCGTGAATGAGTCAAAAACACCGTCCTTAAAAACAAGGCGGGAATGGATGGGAGTCGAACCCACCACGGATCTTATCAACCCGACACTGATTTTGAAGACCAGGAGGCCCACCGGGACCTAACCATTCCCACGGATAAGTATATCCGACTTTATTAAAGATATGCAAAAATTTACAGTTTTGAATAGAGTATGATAATATAGTTGATGTGTAAACTATTTTTTGAACACGAATAGAGGTAAAAATGACGAATCACTTAAATGTCACGCCCGATTGGGTTAAAAATGCCGTTTTTTATCAGATCTTCCCTGATCGTTTTGCCTGGAGCCCCAAAGTTGAAAAGCCAGGCAACTTCGAAACCTGGGACAGCGATCCCACCGTACATGGTTTCAAAGGTGGCGACTTGATGGGCGTCGTGGAAAAACTCGACTACCTGCAGGATCTTGGTATAAACGCCATTTACTTCAACCCTATCTTTCAATCCGCTTCCAATCACCGCTACCATACGCACGACTACTATCAGGTAGACCCACTCCTCGGCGGTAACGAAGCTTTTAAAGTACTTATTGAAGAAGCCCACAAACGAGATATCAAGGTTATCTTGGATGGTGTCTTTAACCATGCCAGTCGTGGTTTCTTTCAGTTCAATCACATCATGGAAGTTGGCAAAGACTCCCCTTATGTAGATTGGTTCCACATCAAAGGTTACCCGCTAAACGCCTTTGAAGGCAAACCTAACTACGAATGTTGGTGGGGATTGCCTGCCTTGCCCAAACTCAATACTGATAATCCCCAGGTGCGCCGATATATTCTTGATGTCGCGCGCTACTGGATTGAACAAGGCGCGGATGGCTGGCGACTGGACGTGCCCTTTGAAATCGACGATGATGATTTTTGGCGCGAATTCCGCGATGTGGTCAAAACCGCCAATCCCGAAGCCTATATCGTTGGCGAAATCCCCTGCGAAGCTCAGCGCTGGATGGCAGGCGATCAATTTGACGCGGTGATGAACTATCAGATCACCCAGGCAGCCCTCGGCTTTTTCGGCGGAAAACAAATCGATTACGAACTTGCCAGTGGCATGATGGGTCTGGGCGAAGCTGAAAAATTCACCTCGGAAAAATTCGCCAAACGCACTGAAGAACTGCTGCAAATCTATCCCTATGATTTTGCGCTTGCTCAAATGAACTTGCTTGACAGTCACGATATGCCCCGTTTCCTGAGTCTGGTAAGCGGAAACGTGAAGCGTCTGGCTCTGGCATATTTGTTTGTCTTCACCTATCCCGGCGCCCCAAGTATCTACTACGGTGATGAAATCGGACTAACCGGTGGCAAAGACCCTGATTGTCGCAAGACCTTCCCTTGGGATGAAAAAGACTGGAATACCGATTTGCGAAACCAAATTAAATCCTTTGTCGCTCTGCGCAACGCCAATCCGGTATTACGCACTGGCGAATACAAAGTTATCTACGCGAAAGATGGCATCGTCGCCTATACACGAAAGAACGAAGAACGAACGATGTTGGTTGTGCTTAACGCCAATGACTCACCCCATACAGTCACCATCCCCACAAACGATAGCTTTAGCGTTGGTACTAAGCTTAAGAGTCAACTCTCTGACCAAGAATTTGTTGTTACCGCGAATGGTCTTGAAGATTTAACTTTGAAATGTCTGAGCGGTTTGGTTTTGGCTTAGTCTTTCAAGAAATCATTACCTGCAACTGCAGATCAGCTTATCTTCCTCAAAATCCCTTAAACAAAATTTTGGCGATTTTGGGGAAGATTTTCATTAAGAACGCGAATACCCATAGCATGACAAGCGCGAATAACACGCCAAAAAGATAGCCAAACAGAACATCTGAGAGATAATGCACTTTCAGCGCCACGCGCGAATAGCCTACCAATAAAGCCCAAATAATAACAAGCATCACCGCCCACCAGGGCAAAAAATGCGCCACGACAACCACTATGGCAGCCGCTCGCGCGGCATGCCCGGATGGAAAAGAATGTGGGTCATTTACACGATATATTTGTCCCCAGTCACCTTCGGGCCGGGGTCTGCGAAAAAGGAACTTCACCAGCAAGACGACAAATGCCAATGTGCCAGTCACAAAGGCAGTCGTCACCGCTATTTCTTTCCCCGCGCGGTTCGATATTACCCACAACAGCACCAATCCAACCATCCAGTACCAGGAATCGCAAGTGTGGCTGATGAGTTGCAAAAACAACTCAAGCGCGCGAGGTGGATTCTCTAAAGCCAGACGGGATGAAACTTCTTCATCCCGTTTGAGCAATTTGTAATAGAACGCTTTCATTAAGACAGTGCCCTTCGTATGGCGAAGAAGACGATAACTGAAAATGCCAGTAGCACCATGAGAAAGGCCAGCCAGCGATCGCTTTTATGTGTGCTGTCTTCTATCACCATCATGTCATCTTTCCTAACCAATTTGAGTAATGGCGCGCCAAGCACTGAAAAAACGGTACCCGCGATAAAACCGCCCAGATGCCCCCACAGGTCGATGGATGAACCAGGCACAATGGATATGGCGAAATTCAATAACAGGATAAAGCCAATTTGGGTCAGCATTGGCCTCGCTTTGTCGCCAAAAATATGACGGTTCTTGATAATAAAAACTGCTTGCGCGCTAATCAGACCGAAGATTGCGGTTGACGCGCCAACAGAAATAGCTTCAGAAAAAGCGAAGGAGAGCACATTGCCACCAAAAGCGCTAATCAGATAAAGCATAAAAAAGCGGCCGTTTCCAAACAGCATTTCAACCTGACGGCCCAGAACCCACAAAGCATACATATTGAAACCAATATGAATTAAATTACCATGCACCAATACCGGCGTAATCAAACGCCAATATTCGCCTGAAATAATCGCCGGATTGACTTTAGCAAACAGCACCGCGATGATATCCGCGTTGAATTGCAACTTGGATAAAAACTGTGCCAGATAAACCACCAAGGTCATCGACAGGATAATATAAGTTATGACAGGTTTCGCGGCAGGTGCATTGACCATCACCTTTTGCTGAGGATGAGGCATAGCCGGAGGCACGGGAGGAATATTTTCCGTTGAATGGATTTTTTGATTTGGGTCTTGTTGCATTAAAGCTCTACTTTGCGGGGATTGGTGCGCATATGTTCAGTACGAATGATGGACTGAATATCACAAATTGTTTGTTCAAGATGCATGTGCGAATTGACCACTAAATAATCAAATTTATCGATAAGAGCATATTCTTTTTCAGCGGTTTCAATGCGTAATGCCAGTTCATCTGGTGTTTCGCTGCGCCGCGCGATGAGGCGTTGCATCCATTCTTCCTTGCTTGATGCGGTGAGAAAAATGAGCACAGCATCTGGACACAACTTACGAATAGTCATCGCGCCTTGCACATCAAGACGCATAATAACATCTTTGCCCGTCGCGAAGGCCTCGCGTACCTGCGATTTTGGGATACCTTTATAGTCAGAATAAACCTTCGCGTATTCCAAGAGTTCATCCTTAGCGATGTGGTCTTCAAATGTTTCACGGTCAACGAAAAAATAGTCCACGCCATGAGTTTCGTCCACACGGGGTGCGCGGGTTGTCATCGTAATCACAAAATGCGTATCCGGTGTGTTTTTTCTCAACAAACCAACAACTGCGTCTTTTCCGATTCCACTCGGCCCGGAAATAACAATTAGCAAAGGATTCCTTTTTGGGGCACCAAAGATAAGGGATCTTTCTTTCATGGCGTTTTCTTTCCTGTTTTTCTTCATTATAACGAACTACCGCACTAATGTCATGAGGTCGGCGAAACTTCGCACGGTTTGTATTGTATCAAGAAATGGTTTAAGGTAGGGTTGACTGTAACGCAAGGCACGCACAGCAGGACCAATCGGGTCTTCACCCGACGCGCCCCCACCTGGCGTATCGTTATAAGAGCCATAAAACGCGAAATAAGCCTGATTGAGTTTACGGATACGATATCCTTCATTCCAAAAGACCTGGCGGCGTCGCTCCATATAACGTTCCGCCTCATCAATACGTCCACGCGCGAGCAGGTCATCCACCGTCACACGCGTTTCGCGCATCTCAGCCCGATAGTCAAAACCTTGCGCGTCACGTTCATCTGTGCTCACGACCCAAGAGCGTTCACGCAATGGACGTGTTCCGATGATAATGTGCTCTCGGTAATAGGTTTTTATAAGTTCCTGCCCTATCTCTTTTCCAGCCAGGCTTGCTGTTGTTTCGTTGATGGTGCGCATTGCGTCATTCTCAAAATAGCGCGCGCCAAGTGGTCTGAGGGTCAGGTAATTATGAATCCATTCATGAGCGATCGTTTCAACCGTCCAATTGATATTATTGCTCCGCATGACCATCGTCGGATACGCGCCAACACCGCCCACCTCTTCAATCAGCGCGGCATGGTTATATTTGGTAAAAGTGAGATCTTCAAACTGATTTTTCTCGACCGCGTCCATGCCTGATTTGAGACTCAAAGACAGGGATGTTTTAATTTCATCCCTTGGCGAGACAATCAAATTCAAAGGCAAATCTGTGACTTGGTACAAAACTGGCGGAAGAATTTGACCCAGGCTACCAAATTCCATATTTAATAAAACGCGTTCGGTTTGGTTTTGTAAAACTGCCTCGGTCAAATTTGCCAAATGCTTTAAGCGTTGATCTGCCTGAGCAAGGATTTCTTTAGCATTTTCAACAGCTTTAGGATTTATTGTTTGGCTTTGTTGATTTAGGGCATCTTCAAGCGCGTCTTCCAAGCCTTCCACAACGCCAACCTGCTTAAAATAAGCCTTCACCAAGGTTGTTTGTTCTTCATCCGTCATAAATCTTTCTGCTTTGAGCGAGGAAGAAACCATCTTGTTGAAAAATGCGTTTAAAGTCCAGCCAACATAATCAAACAGTTTTGACTCTGCGGATGCGCGTATACCCTCTAAGGGTTCCAGTATTAATCTTTGTGACGCGGTCAACCCAAGAAAAAGGACCAAGAATAAGCTTATCCATAACATGATACGCTTAAAGAGAGCACGCGAAAAAAGCTTATGACGCATAGAGACATTCTACCTTTTTTGCTTATTTCCTGCACTCTGATGCAACGCATTTGCCGTCGGCTAAATAAACTTTATAATAGAGATGGACCTTTTTGAATACAAGGAAAATTATGAAACCATCAACCAAGAACGTGTTTATCATCATCAGCATAGCAGTAGCAGTATTCCTTTTTCTATGCTGTCTTTCCATAGCTGGAATTTTCTTCCTGGCAAGTCGCACCTCTCTTAACATGCCATCGATCGATTCCATCGCGACCTTGCAAAATTTTCCTTATCTCACCCCAGAAGCCCCGTTCACAGGCGGAAACACGCAACCCACACCTGTATCGCATATTCCAACGCTTCAAAACATCTCTGATACCGAAGAAGCTGCCAACAGGACAAAACAAACGCTCAACGAAATGATTATTCCTGAAGCTGATCCTATCGATCTTGCTGAGCGCCTGTCTGGTAAACAAAACGTTCCCGAGACACGTATCGACAACCAGGCACCTTATGAAATTGGTGATAACAAGGCTTTTTGGGTGATGGATTCCGATACAACCCGGGTTTCGTCGATTGATTCCACTTTGAGATATAAGGGCGACCATATTTACATTTGGATTGATAACCGTGTTAACTACAGTAACAAAGCGCTCAAGTCTCTGGGTGATATCATCGACCAGGATATTGTGCCAACCAATCGTGAATTCTTTGGCACGGAATGGAACCCCGGTGTGGATGGAGATGAACGTTTTCACATCCTCTATGCTAAAGGCATTGGACGTTGGGTTGCCGGCTATTTTTCTTCCGCTGATGAAGTTCATCCCGATGCTCACCCTTATTCCAACGGACACGAGATGTTCTTGCTCAGCGCGGATAATGTGCAACTTAACGATACTTACATTCTTGGCACAATCGCGCACGAATACCAGCACATGATCCACTGGTATCTTGACATGAATGAAGAGTCCTGGGTGAATGAAGGCTTCTCAATGTTAGCCGAGCAAGTAAACGGTTATGATGCCGGTGGTTTCGACTGGAATTACATGCAGAATACGGATATGCAACTCAATGACTGGGACGCTGGTGACGCGGATAACAGCGCGCATTATGGCGCCAGCTACCTTTTCATGTCCTATTACCTCGATCGTTTTGGCGAAGAAGCCACCCGCGCCTTAGTGGCACACAAAGAAAATGGTTTTACAGCTATGGATGAAGTCTCAAAAGAACTTCAGCTCCTTAACCCAGACACAAATCAGCCTTACACAGGTGTTGAAATTTTTGCTGATTGGACTGTTTCCAATCTCTTACAAAACTCACGCATCCAGGACAAACGCTACGATTACCAAAGTTACTCGCCTTATAGCCTCAATATTACCGAAAACATCTTGAGTTGTCCCGAATCAATCCAACGGGACGTGCACCAGTTTGGTGCGGACTATATCGAAATCAACTGTGATGGCATTGATAATATTGGTTTTCAGGGCAATCGCTACGTGAAAGTTCTGCCCATTGACGATATTCCCTCTGGCTCTTACTTCTGGTGGTCCAACGCCGCTGATGAAAGTAATATGAGCTTGCAACGCGAGTTTGATCTCACGAATGTGACAGGGGAAGTAACCTTCAGTTTTTCACAATGGTACGACATTGAAACAGATTATGATTACGCCTATCTCACCGCCTCCACCGATGGCGTAAACTGGGGTATGCTCAAATCAAACAATTGCACGGAACTCAATCCCTCCGGCAACAATTTCGGTTGTGGCTGGACTGGCACGAGCAATGGCTGGGCAAATATTGACGTTGATTTAAGCCCCTATGCCGGACAGAAAGTGACCCTGCGTTTTGATTATGTCACCGATGCCGCGGTGAACTCCCATGGCATGGTTTTGGATGATTTCAAAATTGAAGCCATTGGCTATTCAGATGATGCTGAATCTGACGATGGTGGTTGGACAGGCAAAGGCTTTGTGCGCATTCAAAACATCCTGCCTCAGGAGTATGTAGTGAGCATCATTCACTATGGCAGCCGAACCTCTGTTGAGCATCATTTCGTAAGCGGCGACACACCCCTAAAAATAGAACTAACAGAGAGTCCTGCCAAAGAAAAAATCATCATCATCGTCAGCGGAACGACCTTGTCTACCCGCCAGATAACAGATTACCAAATTCGGTTTGGAGAATAAAGTTAAGTTATAAACACCAAACAAAAGCATCATTTCAGGAAACAGTTTTTTAGCAGAGAACTATTTTTTCCACCACCATTTCCAGGCAGACAGGTTTTCTGAATAAATGATGTAGCCATAATGCTCCTTCAGCTGATTTGCCATACAGGGTACCTGGCGTGTGTAATCCAATTTGTCAGGATCCGTATGCGAAGCACCGTAAATGCCCATGATCTTTTCACCATCCAGCATGTCGAACTCGCGAATAAAATTTTCGGTCATCTTATTCTCACGGTAAACATCATCTGAAGTGTCGTAAAAAGTTTGCCCCTGCTCCATCACTTCAACGGCGACTAAACAGAATTACTCTTGCAAAGATTTTCTTCTTGTTAATAATAAATAAATATAAAAAAGCCAGCCTAAGGTTAATAGGCCAGCTCTTTTTAGTGTTTATGTGGATGAAGGCTAAATTAGATGCTTGCTACAGCATCAATTAGCTCATCATAGATCGTGAAATAAGGCAGGATACCAATCAGGTCCATCGAATCGCGGACATTTTCCTGTAATTTAACCAAGATAAGGTCAGCCTTATGTTCATTTTTAAGCTCTTTTTGAACTCGAATAATCGCCCACCATCCCGCGCTGGAGACAAAGTCAACAGATTGCATATCGATGATGATTGATTTTTCAGTGTCAGTCAAATCCATCAGGCGTTTTTCGACTTCTTGCGCGGAAGCACTGTCAATGCGACCGTTGGCTTTGACGACAAAACAACGTTTATATTCAGTAATCACAAATTCCATTATTCCCTCGACTCCACTCGTAGATTTGATCGATGGCTGTATTATAACATCTTTTGTAAGATTATCTATTATTTGTCCATATTCAGAGCTTAAAAAACACCGAACACGATCAAGATCAAAATTTTGAGGTCTAAACTGTATCTATCGATCGTTTTTGCTGCATCGCAAAAAGAGACACCCTCATGTATAATCATAGCCTATGAAATATCATATTTGGACCATTGGCTGCCAGATGAACGTGGCAGATTCTGAGCGTCTTAGTCGCGCGCTCGAAAAATTAGGCTATAGCGAGACTGAAAAAGTTGATGATGCGGATATAATCGTCCTCAACACCTGTGTTGTGCGCCAAAGCGCTGAAGATAAAGCCCTGGGGCGTCTGAATTCCCTCAAACAGCTCAAAGCTGAAAACCCGAACTTAATCATCGCGATTATGGGTTGTCTGGTGGGAATCAGAGGCAATCCAGCCCTTGAACAGCGTTATCCCTGGGTGGATGCTTTTGCCGCCCCATCAGATCCTGAAGCCATTCTGCGCGCGATAGAAACAAAACACACATCCGTCTTTACCCCACTCTCAAATGTTTCGGATGACGATATTACAGGACTGCTGCGCGAAGAATTCGGCATTCACGCTGGTAGCTTACACGCTGTCAGCGAAAACCTACCCATCGTCTTGGGTTGCTCGCATGCCTGCGCTTACTGCATCATTCCCAGCAAACGTGGCAAGGAACGCAGCCGGGATCCCAAACGCATCGTGGAAGAAGCAAAAACAATGGTCGCCCGTGGTGCCAAGGAAATCGTTCTGCTTGGCCAGATTGTTGACCGCTACGGGCTTGACCGCGATGACGGTGTACACCTTGCTGAATTACTTCAAATGGTCAATGATATTGACGGGCTGGAGCGCATCCGCTTTTTAACCTCCCACCCAAATTACTTTACCATGGACATGATAAAGGCTGTGGCTAACCTGCCGAAAGTCATGCCCCATATCGAGTTACCCATTCAAGCCGGCGATGATGGCGTTCTAAAAGCCATGCGCCGTGGCTATACCAACGCCCAATATCGCGACATTATCGCCCAAATTCGCGACTTAATGCCTGATGTTTCCATCGGCACCGATATTATCGTTGGTTTTCCAGGTGAATCTGAATCCGCCTTTGAAGAAACCTACAAACTGCTTGCTGATTTAAAATTGGATGTGGCCCATCTGGCTCGCTATTCACCCCGCCCTGGCACCTACTCTGAACGCTTGCTTGTTGATGATGTCTCCGCTGAGGAGAAAATGCGCCGGTTTAGAAGATTGGAAACATTGCAAAAGCAGGTTGTCGGTGATATTAACCAACGCTTTTTAGGTCAAGCTGTGCCCGTTTTATTTGAAGGGCGTGCCAAAGGGAAATGGCGCGGACGA
>Ga0123334_1001057_pt1 | contig 35985 bp, 33 predicted proteins | sample BiotimSIPDNA_FD_89706 | JGI IMG/M metagenome (GOLD analysis project Ga0123334, IMG submission 89706) | Anaerobic biogas reactor microbial communites from Washington, USA - Biogas_R1 time_0 SIP DNA | ecosystem: Engineered > Bioreactor > Anaerobic > Unclassified | place: Washington, USA...
TAAACAGCAATCTTATGCTTTAAAATCACTTAAAATAACCCGTTATTCCTGCGTGATTTTGCATTGAATCTTACTGTTTACAAGCGGTCTGAACTCAAAAATAAAGTCGAACTCAGGTTAATACTTATAGGTACTGCTAAACGTGTGTTTGTTCCCGCCGTAATCGGTTGAAATGACTTTAAATTGAATAGAATCGCGTCCTATAATTTCAATGCTCTTAAGGTCGAACGAAACAATACTTCGCAACTGGTATTGGAAAGGATCATTTCGTGCATTGTGGCGCAATTCGAGTTCAATAGGTTCAGATTGTCCAACAGAGTTTTCTGCTGGTTTTGCAAGATTGATGTAGTGGGTAATTCCTCCGCCCAGGAAACTGAATTCGACATTAAGAATTGAACCACTTTTCCAAATGTCGACAATGTGAACGGGGTCATTTCCAATGCTGTCATTGTTCAAAGCGGTTAATTCAATAATGTCTTTGTAGAGAATTTCGTAAAGGTTGTTCACTTTTACGTAGAACTTTTTTGTCGATTGGTTTACCTCGTCCAAAATAGTGTAATTCACCATAATGCGCTGGTTATTCTCTGTTTTGAAATAGGGAACGGCGTTGGAAACTGGCACCAGCGTGTCGCCGTTGTCGAGCCTTATTGAAAAAGAGCCTTCATTTGCCTGGTCAATAAAGCCCATCGATATCCACACATCGCCAAGCGAATAGTAGTCTTCATCTTTTTCGCATGAAAATAAGGTTAGTGCCAGTGAAGCCGACAAGAGCAAGGCAAACAGCATCTTCTTGTTTCTCCGTACACACGTTGGTGCCGAAGTTTTCATCCCAATTGTTTTTCTCGTATTGTCTTTTGTTTCCATAGTGAATCAAATAATTGTTTACAGATAATTGATTCGTTTGCATTCAAAATGGTTGCGTACTGTGCAAAAAAAAGCTGTTCATAACGAACAGCTTTCCTTTGAATATTTTCCTATTAATAGAATTTCCAACGGAGATCTTCTATTTCAGCATTCTTTTTAAGTGTTTCGTAAGCTTGGTAACTAGCCCTATAGCTTGCGTTTTGGAACAAACTTTTCTTTTCAGCTTTAACGTCGCCAGCAGTAGGCCCGGTTTTATCGGTTAGTTCAACAATATAAACACCATTACGTCCGGCAATAGGTTTAGATTGTTGTGCAACGCCTAATTTTGCGACTGCTCCGTTAATAGCAGGTTCGTAGCCAATAGCATTTACCGATCCGTATAATGGACGGAAACCGCTAGCGCTGGCCACTTCCAGATTAAGTGAAGATGCTGTCTGTTCAATGCTTGAACCACGTGATTTATTGAACTGATCTACCAACATATTTTGTTTCTTCTCTTTTGCAACAGCCATGTGAATAGCAGCTTTTACCGATTCAAAAGATTTTGTACCAGCTTCAGATTCTCCTTCAATTGCAGCAACAACAAATTTATTGTCAGCTTCGAAAATTGGAGAGCGGTCTTGTCCAACAACAAGGTCACCGGTTTCTCCGCTGAGGAATGCAGCGCGGATCATGTTACGGATAGGGCCTAACGTGGGTATTGAACGATCGTTTTCACCAACTGCAATCGAACGTTTGTTGAGTTTTTGCTCAGCTACAACGCGGTTGAATCCATCAAGATCCTGAGCTTTTGCCGAAAATTGACTTGCTTTTGCGTAGATGTTTTGATAAGTGGTTGTACTTGCGGTTACTTTTCTGTCAAGAACGGCTAATTGAACGTTCTTCGTTTTTGAACTCTGTGCTGTAACTTTAATGAGGTGTACACCAAATTGGGTCATAACACTCACCAATTCGTCTTTTTCAGCATTGAATGCTGCGTTTTCGAATTGAGCTACCATCATGCCGCGTTTAAACCAACCAAGGTCCCCACCATTCGAAGCGCTACCATCTTGTGAATTCATGCGGGCAGCCAATTCAAAGCTCTGCCTTCCTGATTCGATAACCTTTTTCAAACTGTCGATTTTAGCATTAGCTGCCTGTAATTCGGCTTGAGTTTGAACTCTGATTAAAATGTGGCTAGCTTTTACAGAGTCGGGCAACATTTTTACTTCATTCAGTTTGTATAATTTATAGGTGTCAATTTCTTTAACAGGACCATATACTGAACCAATTTCTGAATTGAAAGCCCATACTGAAAGTGCGGGGGCAAGTTCTGATTCAGTAAAATATTTCTGTTCAAAACGGCTATCAGCGTTGGCATTAACAAATTGTTCGTTGTTTTCGGCTGAAATAAAGTCAGATTTCAGATCAGTAATATATTTCTGAGCTTCTTGATCGTCTTCTTCTGAAGGTTCGATATTGAAAGTTACATAAGCCAATACTTTCTGATTTTTCTGTTCGTAATCAGAAATATGTTTTTTGTAGTAATCTTTCATTTCTGCTGAAGAAACCGAAATAGAACTATCTGAAATTGCAGCATATTTTTTCTGAATAAATTTCAGACTCGCAACAACATCTTTTTCAGCTAAACTTTGTTTTGCCTGTAATGTATTAGCAGTAAGTGCTTTGGATACGAGATCTGAATATTTCGAGAGTTTCTTGGTTGTTAGAATCTGCTTTTCAACGTTCAACCACGATTCCTTTTGTGGAGAATCCGGGTTATCCTGAATGTATTTCAGGAATTGAATTACGTTGGCTTTGTTAACTCTGCCAGTTTGTTGGTCACCAAATATTTGCTGAATTATTGGATGAAGGTTGTTTCCCTGAACCATGTCGAACATTTCGGTTGGAGTAACATCAATACCCAATTCATCATATACTTCGCCCATGATTTTGTCTTGCAACGTGGCGTCCCAGGTCTGGTTTAAAATTTGCTGATAAGCTTCCTCGTCTAACGAGTTAGTTTGGTTGTTTGCTTTATAAATATTAGCAATCTCATCGAAGCGCGATTGAAATTCGATATAGTCAATCGATTCGCCGTCGATTTCAGCAATTTTCATCTGTTTGTTTCTCATCAGTGAGTTGCCCGACTGGAGGAAATCGCCAAGGATAAAGGCTGCCAACGCAATGAAAATTACGGCCGCTAGTAGTACACCGGCTTTGTTTCTCAAATTTTGTAAAGTTGCCATTTGAATATTTCTTATTTAGAATGTAATTGTTGGTTAAAATTTTTAGGCTACGAAGATAGTAAATTTACTATTCTATCCTAATCAGAGTTATTCTTGATTTTTAATTGTTCGTAACAATTTTCATCGATACCAGTTCTATTCGTGTTTCGGACGCTTTCAAAACTTTAAATTCAAAGTTTTCTATCTCAATAATTGATTTTGGTTTGGGTATTTCTTCATTCTGGGTTATTATTAATCCGGCAATGGTTTCATATTCATCGTTTTCAGGCAAATTGAAATGGTATTTTGAGTTAAGGAGACTAATCTCATGCCGGGCTGAAAGTATCCATTCATTATCTTTTATGTTTTTGATTATCAAGTCGTCTGTGTCGTGCTCGTCTTCTATCTCTCCGAATATTTCTTCAAGCACATCTTCGGTGGTCACAATACCTGAAGTTCCGCCAAATTCATCAACAACAACGGCAATCGATTTATGTTGTTTGGTGAACGTGCTCAAAAGTGTACTGGCCATCATTGTTTCAGGGACATATGAAACTGCGTGGAGTACTTCTTTTATTTTTTTGGGGTTTTTGTACATTTGGGATGAATGCACGTACCCAATTATATTGTCAGCATTATCGTTGAAGATAAGTATTTTAGAGAAACCAGTGTCTATGAACTTCTCTCTTAGTTCTTCTATACCCGATGTTAATTCCAATGCTTCAATGTCGGTTCGGGGAATCATGCAATCGCGCACTTTTACTTTTGAAAAATCGAGGGCATTTTTAAATAGTTCAACTTCAGTGTCTTCTTCTTCCTGTTCAATTGTTCCGTTTTTTGATGTCGGATGGTTAATCAAATGTCCCAAATCACTCATTGTGTATAGTTGCTTCTCGTTTTCAGATATTATTTCTTGGCGGAATATGTTTTTAATTATCCATTTAGAAAGGTGTATATAGACGTAAGCTATTGGGTAAAATATTAAATAGAAACACAATATGGGCAACGCAAAGAATGATAACATTTTTGCAGAGTAGGTTTTGAAGAGAGTCTCGGGGATAATACCGTTTGCTATCAATAATATAGGGCTTGTTATAAGAGTGAAAATTAACAGGTTAACGAAAATGAATGGAATATTGTTTTGTAGAATTGGGAGTATTTGCCATGCCATTAATAATTCGAAGCAAACCAGCGTGATTATATATCCAATTTGCATGGTGGCGATAAAGTATTGAGGTTCGGAGGTAAATATGGTAAGTAAATTTGATTTGAATGAGCTTTTATGCTTCTCAATTTCTATGCTTAGCTTGTTCACATTGATATAAGCATTCTTCATCCCGGTAAAGAAAATGAGGAAAAGAAGTGAAATTAATATGGGAACAAGCAGTATCATTCAATTTTATTCTTCAACTTCAACAGTTATCGTCCCTTTAGGTTGTATAATTTTATATCGGTTCATTTGCATATCCGATTCCAACCCAATTCCGGTAATAATTTGTTCTTTTTGAATGATTTTCACATATTGGTCAGTATAAATCATTTCTTTCTTCTCATCCCAATATAGCAATTCTGTTTTTAATGTGTCGCCCTTTTCAGAGACGGCAATAACGTTTTGTTTAGCCTCCCAAAGTTCTTTTTTCTGGAAGTATTTGCCATATCGGGCTTCAATGCTCGAGGTTATTTTTTTATTTCTGTCGTACTGAACTAGTCTGAACCCTTCAGGAAATTCATTATATGGTTCTTCTTCGTCTTGATATATGAGGAGTTTGGCACACTCGAGGCTGAAGCGCGTTACTGCAGAGTCTGAATAAAAAACATGCAGGCTATCGGCAACTATTTCTGGTGCCCCGGGGGGGTGCGAAAATGCCTTAACTTGTTCGAGGTTGTTTTTTTGACACGACAAAAAAAGCACTGCAACCCCCAGAGTGGCTGCAATGCTTTTAAAAATTTGTATAGATGTATTTTTACTTTTTGACACGAACGGTTGTTGTTTCGTTAATCCATCCACCAATGGTGTAGCGCTGGCCTTCAGTTAAGCTTCTAAAGAATACTTCTTCTTTATTTGGGAAGTAACCCGAGTAGAAGTTAGCTTTACTTCTCCCGTCGTTGGCACAGTTTCCAATTCTCGAAGCTTTTTCAAAATAATCGGCAGCAATCCAGAATACTGTTTGTTTTTCAAACTCATCGGAACTGAAACTTTTACTGGCTTGACCATATATTTCACCAATAAGCATAAGAGCTTCGCAATAATCGGCTTTCAATTTTAGTGCTTCGCGGGCCATGTCGCGGGCAAACTGTATGCGGTCGTGCTGTATTCCAAGCATTGCGGCATAGTAGTAATATGTTGCACGGGTTGCAGGGTCGGTTTCGTTAACAGAGTAAGCTTTTTCGTAATATTCGAAAGCTTTTTCGTAATTGTTTTTCTTTACGTAGGCATTAGCCATGTTGAATGCAGCGTCGGCCGAAGGTTCCAAACTGTATAATTTTTCAGAAATTTGACCGAACAGTTCAGTATCGGTACAATTTTCCTTTTTCATGGTTTTCAACACTTTTTTCAAGAATACAACATCGTTCGGGTTTTCATTGAACTTGGGCTGATATAATTCTACCAAAGCATTACAGTCGAGAACGCCGCAACTTTCAACGATTTGTTCTACCAAAGGCATTGCCTGATCTGCTTTCTCTTTGGTTTCAGGGTTGGCCTGCTGTGTTTCGAGTATGGCCATTATGTTTTCATAATTATCGATCACATTCGATTTTGTAATCTCATTGGCTGAATAGAGTTTTTTCGTCGACTGCATGAAAAGTACGATAACAGCAGGTTCGGCCATGTTGCCCGATTCTTTAATTGATTTTTCGGCAAATTCGTAACCTTTTTTTACCCCTTTAATAAGTTGGTCTTCATTAAGGCCAAATGAGGGCTGAAGAATTGTTCCTAAGTATTTAGCAGCTTTAAGCCCCATAACTTCACCTTTGTTTTCCATGTATTTGATTCGTTTATCAAAGACCATCATCATGGTGTCGAGGTATTGGTTTTTGGTGTGGCCATCCATGGCGTTGTTCAAATGTTTTTCATAGAGGTCTACACCATCTTTGTAAATTTGAACTGTTGATTTCGGATATGATCTGTATACATTTCTCCAGTGAGGAAGAGCAGAAGCAAAGTCATTTTGTTTGAAAAATTCACGATAAAGCGAATAATTGTTCAGGAATTCTGTGTCACGGTCTTTCTGAAGCTGTTCCACAGTTTTCAATACAACCCCAGGTTCAGTTTCTTCAGGAATTTCCTGTCCGTCCCAGCTGAAATTGATAATATCAGCTGTATTTCCTTCTATCGAGAGCTTTTTCGACTCGTCGAGGAACGAAAATTTAAGATATTTGGTTTTATCGGTGATCGTTAATTCGTATTTGCCGTCGAAACCAGTAAAAAACGAACCCTTCGCTTTATGGGCTTCTACGAGAATTCCTGCCTGTGGCTTGCCATTCATGTATACTATCCCTGTTATCTTTCGCTGTGCGTAAGATGCGGTAATGATAAATACCAATAAAATGGCGGTTAATGTAATTTTAATTGCTTTCATAATGTATTCTTCTTTTAAACCCTATTTGCAGTAATCCAAATTTGGTGCCACAAATTAAAAAGTTTTTGCTGCTTTATGTGTAAAACTATGTTCTAATATTGTATTTAAACCTAATAGTGTTATTTCGAGGGCTACAAAATTGTTATTTTTTATAATTTTTTCAAAATAGTTTGCATCTCCACCAGTAAAAATAACTGTTAATTTTCCGTAAATTTCAGAAAAATAGCGAATTATGTTTTCTACCTCGCCTTGTAAACCGTACTGTATTCCTCCTCGTATGGCGTTTACGGTGTTTTTTCCATCAATTTTGATGGGGGAAACTGGCTCTAAAAGAGGTAATTTATCGGTATAATGATTCAGAGCTTTGAATCTCATCTGCAAACCTGGTGTTATAAAACCTCCCTGATATGTGCCAGAATCATCTATCAAGTCGTATGTTATAGCTGTACCAGCATCAATAATCAGCACAGTATGAGCAGGAAACATTTTGTTTGCCCCAACAGCCGCAGCTATTCGGTCTTTCCCAAGGGTTTCTGGTGTTTCATAGTTATTATTTACCGGTAGGGGGGTGTTGTGGGTTAATTCAATAAAGAAAGGAATATGTTCCTTCAGAAATGTTATCAGTTGGTCTTGGTTTTCTTTCACAGAGGAGAGAATTGCTTTTTCAATTCCCTGATAATCAAATAATAATTGCTCAATGTCACGTGGTGTCAATCGGTCGACGGGAAAACTTAGCATTAGTTCTCCCTGGTTGAAGAGAGCAACCTTGGTTCGTGAGTTTCCTATATCGATTATTAGGTTGAGCACGTTACTTTATCTTTTGGCTTATGTCTAAGGCGGTAACCGAATGGGTGAGCGCCCCGATTGATATATAATCGACACCTGTGGCAGCAACTTCCCTTACCCGTTCAAGGTTCATATTTCCCGATGCTTCAACTTTTGCCCGTCCATTTATTAACTTCACTGCCCTGACCATGGTTTCGTTGTCCATATTGTCGAGCATTATAATATCTGCATGGTTGTCAATGGCTTCTTGTACTTCTTCCAAATTGGTTGTTTCAACTTCAATTTTTATGTCTGACGAAATTTTGGGTTTTATAGCTTTAACTGCATTTGTAATTCCACCGGCCACGCTAATGTGGTTGTCTTTGATAAGAACCATGTCGTACAAACCAATACGATGGTTCGTGCCTCCTCCTGTTTTCACAGCATACTTGTCGAGTAATCTTAGCCCCGGAACTGTTTTTCGGGTGTCGAGTATTTGTGTGGTATATCCTTTTACTGCCTCAACATATTTTGATGTTTCAGTTGCAATACCCGACATTCGTTGCAGAAGATTGAGGGCAAGGCGCTCACCGGTAAGCAGTGCGCGATAAGCTCCTTCAATTGAACAAATGAGGTCGCCTTTTTTCACCTTATCGCCATCGTTTACTGTCGGAATAAATTTCACGTCTTTATCAAGTTTTCTGAACACGGCCTCGGCCACTTGGAGCCCGGCAATTATGCCATCTGCTTTGGCAATCATGACTGCGGTTGATTGCTTTCCCTCGGGGATGAGCAAATTGGTTGTAATGTCACCTGTGTTTACATCTTCATGCAATCCTCGGTTAATGAGGTCATCTATAGCTTGTAAAAGTTCTTTATCCATTTTATTTCTTTCTGACGGGTTCAAAAATAGGTTCTTCGTTTCGTGTTTGTGAAATATGCATTTCGAATTCGGGGCTTGTTTCCGGGAAATCGGCTCGCACATGACCGCCTCTGCTTTCTTCCCGGATAAGGGCTGAACGGGCAATCAGGAAACTAATGTCGGCAATGTTGTTTATTTTTGAATGGTTATATTCATCGTCTTTGTTTCGGTATGCTTCGTGAATTTCTTTCAATCGTGTTACAGCATGTGTGAGCCCTTCATGGTTTCGGATCAAACAAACATTGTTCGACATGATGTCAGAAATTTCATTTTTTATTTCGAGGAATTCATCAACGTGGTTGTAGTTGTACACAATTGGAGTAGTTTCAGTCTTTTCTGTAGGTTCAGCAACAAAACTTGCGGCATGGAAAGCTGCTCTTCTTGCAAATACAAGACATTCGAGTAATGAGTTACTGGCTAGCCGGTTGGCACCCATAACCCCAGTGGCAGCAACTTCGCCGCATGCCCAAAGCCCGGGTACGGTTGTTTCTCCGTTAAGCCCTGTTCGTATACCGCCAACCATGTAATGTGCAGCAGGAGCAATTGGAATTAAGTCTTGCGTAATGTCGATGCCTTTTTTCAATATTTCTTCATAAATAACTGAAAAGCGTTCTTTTATATAGTTTTTGTCAAGATGCTGAAGGGTGAGGTAGACATTCTGAGTCTGGTCTTTTTTCATCTGGTTATATATGGCGCTTGCCACAGTATCTCGGGGGGCAAGTTCGGCCATTGGATGAATTTGTTGCATGAACCGTTTCCCGTTTTTATCGAGCAAGTAGGCACCTTCGCCCCGAATTGCCTCACTAAGTAGGAAGGCATCTTGCCCGGGAATCATCAGTGCAGTGGGATGGAATTGTATGAATTCCATGTCGGTGAGTTTTGCTCCAGCGTTCCATGCCAGGGCAATTCCATCGCCAGTTGCTGTGTATGGGTTGGTGCTTCGCTGGAATAGTCGTGAAAGACCTCCTGTTGCAAGAATTACAACATTACTTTGAAAACACATTGTCGACATATCTTCGAAGCAAATGGCTTTTAGGCCACGGCATTTTCCGTCTTTTATAAATAATTCAACAGCTTTTGTTTTTTCGTATGCGATAATATTCGGGATTTCTTTAACTTTTTGTACCATGAAACGGGTCATGTCCCGCCCTGTAGAAGCTCCGCTGGCATGTAAAATCCTGCGTTTCGAATGGCCTCCCTCGAGCCCCATTACATAATCGCCGTTTTCTTTATCGAACTTCATGCCCATTTCAATTAATTCAAGCACACGTTCACGGCCTTCGTTGACTAATATTTCCACAGCGTCATAATCGCAAAGACCACGCCCGGCAACTAATGTGTCATTTATGTGATCTGCAGCGGTGTCATCTGGGTGAAGTGCGGCAGCAATTCCTCCTTGGGCAAAATACGAATTGCTGACATCGAGGCCGGCTTTTGTAATAATGGCTACGCTACCAAACCTGGAAGCATAATACGCTGCTGTCAATCCGGCTAATCCGCTGCCAATTATTACAAAATCATGTTCCAGGTATTTCACTTTATTAATTTTTAGTTATTTAGAACAATCACAGTTCTATTCGAAAAACCTATGCTCTAGTTCCGTTCAGTATAAAAATGGAAATGTATGCATTTGGTTCGAAAAGTAAGTGACTGATTTTAAAAAATTGGTGCAAAATTAAGATTATTCACATTACACAAAATCATGTGTTGTTTTTTCAGTAAAAATACGAAGGTTTTACTTCGTTCTCTTTTTTTTTGGTGCAGTGGCTCTAACTGCATATTGTGTTGAATTATATTTGCTTTTCAGAGTTTTTAAACATTATATTGTATGGTTATGTTGAATGAATTATTTTTTTGCTTTTTATGTTGCTTTCAAAAAGGATAAATATTTAGATTAATTTTGAAAGGAAATTTCTAATACTATGGGCGTAGAACAATCTGCTACTTCACGGCGTAACTTTATAAAAACTGCAGCAACTAGTCTTGCCGCGATTACTATTTTACCTTCTCACGTTGTAGCGGGGTTAGGGCACAGGCCTCCTTCGTCGCGATTGTCCATTGCTGCAATCGGCGTGGGAGGAGTGGGGTTTAAGAACCTCAATGCCATGAATGAAGAAAATATTGTTGCGTTATGTGATGTTGACAAAAGCTATGGGCTTAAAGCATTTCGGCGCTGGCCTGCGGCAGTGCGTTATGTCGATTTTCGTAAAATGTTCGAAGCTGAGAAAAATATTGATGCCGTTCTTATTGCTGCACCCGATCATATTCATGCCCATGCTGCCTGTGTGGCGATGAAACTGGGGAAACATGTTTTTGTACAGTCTCCGATGGGGCATTCAGTGCAGGAAATTAGGCGAATGGCTCAGTTGTCTAAGTTGTATCCAATTGTAAGTCAGGTGGGAAATACCATTGCTTCTTCAGGTATTTCGCGTCGGGTTTCTGAAATAATTTGGAATGGTGATCTTGGAGAAATACGCGAAGTTGATGTTTGGAGCTCGGGTCCCGAATGGCCGCAAGGTTATCTCCCCGATACAAAAAAAACGAACGTGCCCGCAACCCTCGATTGGGATCTTTTTCTTGGACCTGCTGAATTTATTCCATACAAAGAAAATTATACACCCTTCGGATGGCGTGCGTTTTGGTCCTTTGGTTCGGGGACTTTGGGCAGCGAAGCTCCTTATTTACTTGAGCCTGTTTTTAGGGCTTTGAAATTAGGGGTGGCATCGGCTGTTGATGCTTCTTCTTCTTTTTATGATTTGTCAGTGGCTCCTGTTACTTCGAAGATTGTCTTTGAGTTTAATCGTCGCGATAATCTCCCTAAATTGTCATTGCCCCCGGTCTGCATTTCGTGGTATGATGGTGGCTTAATGCCGAATTTACCCCGGGATGTTCCAGATGAATTGTCGTTGGTTGATTTTAAGTCGGGCATAATATTTAAAGGTAATGAAGGACTTCTCTTTGTAAATGTTTTCGATGAGAAGTTATTTCTTGTAAAAAACGGTAAAATTATTGAGAGCGAGGCGCCTCAAACCATTTTTAGGGTTGCTAGTTCGCAACATGGTCATGAAGCCGATTGGTTGAGAGCTTGTAAGGAACAAGAATCAAATAGGCTTGCCTGCTCTGCTTCGTTTGAAAGTCAACTTGCACTATCTGAAACTATTTTAGTGGGGAATATGGCGCTCAGGCTTCAATCATTGAAACGAAAATTATATTGGGACACTCTTCGGTCGAAATTTTCGAATATTGGAGAGGATGAACTTGTATCCATTTCATCTCCAGCTCGTTTTTCCATCGAAAATGCATTTCCTGTTTACAATAAACAAATGCAACAATATAATGCTACCCAGTTAGTTGAACAGTGGGTAAACCCTACTTATCGTGAAGGGTGGAATTTGGTCTAATCGAAGAAAAGCTCCTCTTCTGTAAAAAAGATTGACATTTCACGTTGGGCACTTTCATTGCTGTCAGAGCCATGAACTGCATTCGCTTCTTTTGAATCGGCAAACATTTTTCTTAAAGTTCCAAACTGTGCTTTTGCCGGATCAGTTGCTCCAATCATTTCCCGGAAATCGGCAATGGCATTTTCTTTCTGAAGGACAGCAACAACAACTGGTCCTGAAGTCATATAACTTAACAAACTTTCGAAGAATGGTTTTGTTTCGTGCTCGGCATAGAACTCTTTAGCTTTTTCGCGGTTCATGCGAGTAAGTTTCATCGCCTTGATTTTAAAACCGTTCCTGTTGAAAATTTCAATAATGGGGCCAAGATAATTTTTTTCGAAAGCGGTAGGCTTAACAATCGTAAAAGTTAAATCAGTTCTCATGTTATTTTATCTGTTAATTAATTATGGTTTTTACCATTCGTGAAGATGAAATTTTATCTTTGTTTTTGAAAATATTCCCGGTAAAAAATTTGATTTGTTAAAGTAATGAGTGTTAAAATTGAAAATCCGCTTATTGATTCCTTCAGACAAATTGTTGAATCTTCAAAAAAATCGATTATTGTTTCGCATGTTAACCCCGATGGCGATGCCATTGGTTCATGCCTTGCCCTCCGCGGCGTGTTGAATAATATGGGGCGCGAGGCTCATGTTGTTATTCCAAACGAAACTCCCGAATTTTTACAATGGCTGGATGGTCTCGATTCTGTTATCGATTATGAGAAGAATCCCGCTATTGCTGATGATTACTTTAAAAATGCCGACACCCTGTTTTGTCTCGATTTCAATGACTTTGAGCGCTCAGAAGGGATGAAGGAATTACTGGCTGCTTTTGGTGGTAAGCGGGTTTTAATCGACCATCATCCGGGGCCAGTAGCCCAATGTGATGTGCTTATTTCATTTACAGCTGTATCTTCTACCTGCGAATTGCTTTTCAAGGTTATCGAAGAGGCTGGACTTTCCAAATACATCGATAAAAGTTGTGCCGATGCTATTTTTGTTGGCATGATGACAGATACTGGAAATTTCAGCTATAATGCATCCGACCCGGAAACCTACCATATAATTGCTAAGTTGCTCGAGATAGGAATCGACAAAGATTTGATACACTCTAATGTTTATCATACCTTCTCTGAAGATAGGTGGCGGTTGATCGGGCATTCGTTGAAAGACAAAATGATAATTCTACCAGAATTTCGCACTGGGTACATCAGTTTGAGCAAAAGAGAACTTGAACAATTCCATTATCAGCCGGGGGATACCGAAGGTTTGGTAAATTACCCGCTTAGTGTTAAGGGGATTGTTTTTTGCGTGCTATTTCTCGAAAAAGATGACCATGTAAAAATGTCGTTCCGTTCGAAAGGCAGTTTTTCTACGAATGATTTTTCCAGAAAGTATTTCAATGGTGGGGGACACATTAATGCTTCAGGCGGAAGTACTAAGCTTTCGATGGATGAAGCAATCAAATTCTTTGAAAGTTTGTTGCCTCAGTATCGTAACGAGTTGATGGATTGTTTCCCGGGTTAAGTGTCGTGCTTTTTTTCATTTTAAATTGATTACGGCTTTCGTTTTACCATAATTATAAATCAAAAAAATCAGCATGAACCGAATCGACCTGCTTAAGAAGCTATTGCCTGGTTTTATCCCGTTGTTTGTTTTTATTGCTGCCGACGAAATTTGGGGTACGCGTGTCGGTTTGATTGTAGCTGTGCTTACCGGGGTCGCCGAATTACTTTACACTTTTATAAAAGAGCGGCGGTTCGATAAATTTGTACTGCTCGATACTGGCTTGCTGGTTGTCTTAGGTGGCGTATCTGTTGCATTTGACAACGAGATTTTTTTCAAAGTTAAACCGGCGATCATTGAGTCTATTTTGTGCATAATCCTTGCAATATCCGCGTATACTCCGCTCGATATAATTGGAGGAATGACCCGTCGTTACATGAAAGGTGTTGAAATGGACGAAGCCGTTTTGTCGAAATTCAAGCAAACCTTGAAGAGCATGTTTTTCATTTTTACATTCCACACCCTTTTAATTGTTTATGCAGCTTTTTATATGTCGAAAGAAGCTTGGGCTTTTATTAGTGGTGGCCTGTTTTATCTTGTTTTTGCTGTTTATTTTTTATACGAATTTTGGCAAATACGGAAAAAGAAGAAGCAGCTTGGTGGCATGCCGATTGTAAAATACGAAGATGAAGAGTGGCTTCCGGTTATTGATGACGAAGGAAAAGTGATTGGCAAAGTCTTGCGCTCTGAATGTCATAGTGGCTCCAAAATTTTGCACCCTGTGGTTCATCTGCATGTCATGAATCCACGTAAGCTTTTGTATTTGCAGAAACGGCCCGAGACTAAACTTATCCAGCCAGGGAAATGGGATACTGCCGTTGGTGGGCACATCGCTTTTGGCGAAGATGTGAAAACTGCCCTTCAGCGTGAGGCTTATGAAGAAATCGGACTGAAGGATTTTTCGGCAAAACCAATCGGTAATTATTTGTTTGAAAGTGATATAGAACGTGAAATGGTCTATTCGTTTGTAAGTTACGATTATAAGAGCATCAACTTACATTCCGACGAAGTTACTGAAGGAAAGTTCTGGAGCCAAAAACAAATTGAGCAAAATCTGGGGAAAGGGGTGTTCACACCAAATTTTGAACTTGAATATGTTAATCAATTGAGAGATAGATTATTTTAATATCGGCTCAGCATTTGTTCAAATTTTTCGTAGCCTTTCATTCCAAGCGACTTTGCTTTTTCAAGTGTTGCTTTTGCTTTTTCATATTCTCCCATGTAGAATAACGTAATCGATTGGTTATACCATGCCTGGTTAAAATCTGATTTCAGGTCGGTTGTTTTCTTAAAATCGGCAAGTGCTTCAGCGTAATTGTGCGTTTCGAAAAGCATTAATCCTCTGTTAAAGAAAAGATAAGGCTCATCGGGCATCTCTTTAATTCCTTGATTATATGCGTCAAATGCTTCGTTTAATTTATTTTTCCTTTTAAGGTAAATTGCTTTTTCGATGTAAACATTGGCATTTTTCTCATTTACCAACAATGCTGTTTCCAGGTTTTTAAGGTACTGTTCGCTCTCTCTGCTAATATTCAGATCGATTCCTAAAACATAAGCTTTTTCATCGTATCCAAATTCTTTAATCATGCTGAGGCAACCCGGAACTTTAAAAGTTAAGTAAGTGAGCGTATTCTTGATAGTGGTAATGGTTTGTTTTGTTTTCATTTTGGGATTGACCCTAAAGCTTTCGAGAATAACGTGTGTTGCCTTTTTCTCTTTTATCATGTTGTAAATCGAATCGGCATTGTTATATTCCAGTCTGAAAATACCGTTAAAAATATCTTTCCCATCACTGGCCAACCACGACATTTCTGGTTTTCGGCACAAAACAACTGCGTTCGACGGCAGGTTTTTTCCAGCCCATTCACTGGCTTGCATGTAATTTTGCCAGTCCGGGGTGTACGAACCAAACTCTCCCTGATTGTTTTTGCGCGCCTCAAATTTTTTTACAATTTGTGAACTGGTCTGGAAAATATTCATGGAAAGAATTACGCCCGTAAACAGAATGAATAGAAACTGGAACTTTTTTATTTTGTCCTGATTTAGAATCTTGTATAATGCAAATGCAACAAAGCCAATAAGGAACGGGAAATATATCATTATAAGCCGGTCTTGGTCCCATATTTTCTGTAACACGAAAAACGAAGACCCAATTAATGCTGCAACTGATAAGACCGCGTGAGTGAGTTTTTTACTTTTTACTAAAAGATAAATAGCTGCAAACAAGAGAATTGCTATAACAATAACTGTAATGACCGTATTCGACTTTGAATAATCAGCATTGAAAAAGCCAGTCATTTTCATTAAATGCTTCGAAAGGTATAATTCAGAATTATCCCAGAAGCGTTGGAAGAAACCCATAAGATTCTCTTTGCCTGCACTTTCTTTGTATGGATTTTTTAGCAGCAAGGCTTCAAGTTGATCTTCGAAACCAACTTTCTGCGTGTTCCAAATTATTTTCTTCAGAAATGACAGCACAAGATGGAAGCCCACAGAGGCCGAAAGGAAAATTGCACCATGTTTGTATTGTTTGCCTAAAATCAAAACTATAAGCGAAGTAGCAATTAATATCCCTGCAACTGTTTTCGTTAAAAATAGCAGATAGGCAAAAATGCCTAAGCCCAAATAGTATTTCCATTGTTTTGCAGGTTCAATTTTATTTTCTCTGGTTTTTTCCACTATTTCAGTGAAATAAAACAGAAACATTGCCATGAAAAAGAGGAAAAACGATTCGGAGTATGTGGTACTGGCATAGCTGCACAGTAGATATGTAATTGAACTGGTAATGGTTACAAATGCAGTGACGGTATGGTTTGTATACTTCTTAAAAAAGCGATTGACAAAAAAAATGGCACCCAAATTGAAAAGGACTGAGGTGAACTTTAAAATTGTCACATTGACGCCAAAAATCAAAATAAAAAATGAAAGAACGATGCTGTAAAAAGGGCTGTGCCATGCTGGATAGCTATTCTCTTTAATAAAATCGTAAGCAAACTTTATGTATCCCGAGTCGTCGCCACCAATAGAAACATCGCGGTTGAACAGCAGAAGAGATATGATAAACGAAATTGATAATGAAAATATTAAGATCCATTTGGATTTTGACTGAAAAAAGATCTCCAGATTGTCGAGTAAATTTGTTTCCTTTTTGAGCCTTTTCATAGTATTGTCAGGTAATAAGTTGTTGTCTAACTGTTTTTTTAGAGGTGTAAATATAGCCATATTTTGTATGATACGACGAAATATTCAATACGTATTTTTTAGGGGTATTGCCAAATATTTTTTGTTAGTATCAGGTTGTCAGTTATTTGCCAATAAGAAATATAGCAGGTCTTTTATGTAAATCAGGAAGTCCTTTTTTCCATTCGCGAACTGGTTTAGTGGCTATATATTCAGTTTCAAGGGTAAGGTCGCAAGCAACGCACAAAAGTGTTTTTTCATCCAGTGTTCGCACCAAATCTTGCATTAGCGAATTGTTTCGATAAGGTGTTTCAATAAAAATTTGAGTCTGATCTTCATAATACACCCTGTGTTCCAAATGTTTAATAGCTTTTCCCCGGGCAGGGTGTTTCACTGGGATATAGCCGGCAAAAGCAAATTGTTGTCCGTTCATGCCCGATGCCATCAGTGAGAGCAATATCGACGACGGGCCAACAATAGGTTTTACAATAATTCCACGCTGGTGGGCAATTCGTACTACATCGGCTCCAGGGTCGGCAACTCCGGGGCAACCTGCTTCTGAAATCACTCCAAAGTCATGTTCTGTAGCATATTTGGCAAAAAACTCACTTAAATCGGCATATCGTGTACGCTTGTTTATTTCGAAGAACTCAAGGCTATCGATATTTCTTTCAGGATCAATTTTTTTTATAAAGCGTCGCGCAGTCCTTACATCTTCAACAAAGAAATGCGAAACAGATTGTATTACAGGGAAAATATCGCGTGGTAAAACGTTGTAGGGATTCTCGTCGCCCAATGTAGTTGGTATCAAAATTAGTTTTCCTGCCATGTGTAATTTTTTGCGACAAAAATACCACGAATATTGCTTGAAACATACCCCGGCGATATTAATTTTGGAACTTTAAAAACTTGATGCATTGAAACTAACTTTTCTTGGTACAGGAACGTCGCAGGGAGTGCCTGTAATTGCATGCCCTTGTGATGTTTGCAGCTCGCTTGATTATCGCGATAAGCGGTTGAGATCTTCTTTTCTTGTCGAAATTGATGGTTTGACGATTGTTATAGATGCAGGTCCCGATTTCAGACAGCAGATGTTGGGAGCTTGTGTTACCAATCTTTCAGCCATCCTGTTAACTCATGAGCATTACGACCATCTGGCTGGTCTGGACGACATCAGGGCTTTCAACTGGGTTCAGAAGAAACCAACCGATATTTATGCTGAAGAGAGAGTTAACCAGTCGGTTAGAGAAGTGTTTTCTTATGTGTTTGCATCGAAAAAGTATCCGGGAATTCCTCAGATGATATTACATCCGATTGATGAAGAGCCATTTATGATTGGTCACGTTCATGTGGTGCCCATAAGGGGTTTACATTATAGGCTTCCTGTGTTGGGGTTTCGTATTGGCAAGATGGCGTATCTTACCGATTTTAATTCTTTGCCCAATACAGAACTTGAAAAACTCAAGGATCTTGATGTATTGATAATTAATGCATTGCGGCGTGAGCCACATGTCTCGCATTTTACCATGGATGAGGCTCTGTCGGTTATTTCGGAAGTGAAGCCTGTTTATGCTTATCTTACTCATATAAGTCACCAGATGGGGCGGTATTCTGACGTCGAAAAGCTTCTGCCTGATAATGTATTTTTAGCCTATGATGGGTTGTCGCTTGTCTTGTGAAAGTAAGAAATGTAATATAGAACAGCTCCTGTAAGGGCAAAAAATAATCCCGAAATATAAAAGCCTGATCGCAGTCCTCTATGGTCGATTATCATCCCCCATAATGGGCCTGTAATGGCAAAAATAATCCGGATTATCATATCGCGCAGCGAGAGTACTGTTGCCCTCACATCAGAATCGATCAAGTTGTGGATATAGTCTTTTAGTACTGGTGTTGCAATTCCTCTGACAATATAGGTTAAGAATATAATCCCAAACGATACGTAACTTAACGTCGAACCAGTAGCAAAGAAACCCAGACAAAGGAAAATAAGGATCAATCCTGTAGTTTGCTTTTCCGAAAAAAGTTTTTCAATACGATGTGCACCTATGGCAGAAAAGCCTACCACTAAGTTGAAGGTGGTCCACATTACGCCAAAAAAAGCCAGCGGAAGGCCAATCTCGATAAATAAAGGTTGCATAAACCATGCGAAAGACAAGGTTGCGGCTCCAATTAACGACGAAAAGAGAATAAAGTTCCGAAGCTTTACATTGACAATTAATGATGTTTTCAGCACATTTATAATATCGCTTAATCCGCTTTTCCGTTTTGAGTTGTTTTGTGGCTCGCTAAGGGTTAGTGCGGCAGGAATAGCTATGGCAGCAACTATGATTTGTCCAAAATAAGGAGTCCGCAAGCTTATTGTGGCAAGCAATCCTCCAATTATTCCTGCGATGGCTTCTGAAAAATTACCGACCGAAATAACCCTGCCTTCGTATTTGAGGTATTCTTTTTCATTATTGTCCTGTTTTAGTGAGTCGTAAAGCATGGCTGAGTCAGCGCCGGAAATAAAACTCTGTCCTATACCAAGGGTTAGTTCGGCAATAAGAAACTCCCAAAAGTGTGATGAAAAGCCATAAAAAGAAAAACCGATGGTTGTTAATATGGTTCCTGCAATCAATGTTTTCTTTCTGCCCCAGATGTCAGCAAAATAGCCTGATGGGATTTCAAAGGCAACAATACCAATTGAATAGATCGATTTTAGCCAGAAAATTTGGGTCATCGACAGATCATTCTCCTGATAAAAAAGAACAACTACTGGCATGATAAGCGAAAACCACTTCGCCATCTTTATTACGTATAACCGGTAGATATTTCTTTTTAGAATTGTTGGCATGGTAACTAATTGACCGTTTGAAAAGAGTAAAGGTTTATTGCAGAAATGAAAAACCCGCCATTGTCTTTAAAAAAGGACTTTGACGGGTTTGGCGGAGAGAGAGGGATTCGAACCCCCGGAACCTCGCAGTTCAACGGTTTTCAAGACCGCCGCAATCGACCACTCTGCCATCTCTCCAGTAAAATAAGAGTATATAATTTACTCCTTGCATCTCTTTAATTTGCATGCCGATTAATAATGTGTTAGTGTCTATTATGATCGGATTATGCATCTCTTTTTTCAAATGCGATGCAAAAATAGATGTTTTTTTCATTCTCCCAAATTTTGCATTACTTATTTTTGTCATACTTTTTAATGAAAATTGCTTTTTTTTTCCGTGTGGTTAAGGGGTAAACCATCTGAATCTGAACTTTTTTTCCATAAAATATTGATAAAATTAGTATTTTTTCGTTTTTCTCTTACCGATTGATTTACAGGACTTAGGCTGTTTTGGGTGTTTTAATTGTGCTTCAAAATTGAAAAAAAACGATCTGAAGCCCGCTAATTTGTTGGAAAAGGCAGTTTTTTTTTTATTGTTAAGGTTTGGAAAACTCGTCAAAAACAATAAATTTGTGGGAGTTAATGTATTTTATAACCCTTAAATCTCAACTTATGAATAAAGCTCAATTAATTGATGCCATTGCTGAAAAAGCAGGCTTAACAAAAGCTGACTCAAAAAAAGCTCTCGATGCTTTTATTGAAGCCACAAGCGAAGCTTTAAAAGCTGGTGACCGTGTTGCATTAGTTGGTTTTGGTTCTTTTTCTGTAGCAAAAAGAAGTGCAAGAACTGGTCGTAACCCTCAAACAGGCAAAGAAATTACCATCCCCGCAAAAGCTGTCGTAAAATTCAAACCAGGAAGCGAGTTATCTGAAGGTGTATAATACTTTCAAAAGATGTTGTGAAGGGTGTCTCAATTCCTGAAGCACCCTTTTTTTATTTACCCAATCAATCTGTTTCTATGTCGAAAGAGTTAGTTGATTATCTTTCTTCTTTTCTATTAGACAACCGTCTTGAGTTATTTAAAAAAAACCTTTCATTGCGAACACGTTATATAACCGTTGTTCTGGAGGATATTTTTCAAAGTCAAAATGCGAGTGCTGTTATTCGTTCTTGCGATTGTTTTGGCATTCAAGATTTACATATCATCGAGAATGATAATAAATTCAGTGAATACGAAAGAGTTACCCGAGGGGCTTCTCAGTGGGTCGATTTTCATTATTATAACCAGCAGCAAAACAATACACTCGATGCAATCCAAAAGTTGAGGCAACAAGGGTATCGCATTGTAGCCACATCGCCACACGATTCCGATATCGATTTGCATCATTTCGATCTCTTACAGGGAAAAGCAGCTTTCATTTTTGGTAACGAGAAACGTGGAATATCAGATGTTGTAAAACAAAATGCCGATTGTTTCATGAAAATACCCATGTACGGTTTTACCGAAAGCCTTAATATTTCGGTCTCGGTGGCTATTGTTGCCCATTATTTGTCGGCTCAATTGCGGCTTTTGCCTGTTAATTGGCAGTTAACAGATGAAGAATCGACGGCTGTTATGCTCGACTGGTTGAAGAAAACTTTAAAAAGAAGCGATTTATTATTGAAAAAATTTCAAACACAAAAAGTATCTTAATTTTTAGTTTACTTTTATTAAAATTTTAATTTAGCCTTATCAAAATCTAACTTGATAATAAAACTATGAATTGTATAATTATTGATGATGATAAGTTATCAAGGACATTGCTTGAAAAGTTTGTAGAACGGACAGAATATATTGATCAATATTACTCTTTCCCCGGAGCTATTGAAGCAATCAATTTCATCAAAAAGGATGAACACGAAATTGATTTGATATTTCTCGACATTGAGATGCCAGATATGAATGGCGTTGAATTTATGCAGGCATTGGGCGATCATCCTGTCCAAATTATTGTTGTTTCTTCGAAAGAGAAGTATGCTCTCGATGCAATCGAGTATAATGTGACCGACTATTTGCTCAAACCGGTGACCTACTTCAGGTTTTTGAAGGCTACAGAAAAAGCGCTTTCGAAGCTTCGCGAGGAAATGATGCCTGCCTCAAACTCTAAAAATGACTTTTTTATAAGAAATAACGCAAATCTTATAAGGCTTTGCTATGATGATGTAATTTGGGTTGAAGCCCTTGAAAATTACATTGTTGTGAATACATACAGCGAGAAATTTACAATTCATTACACCATGAAAATGGTTATGGACCAATTGCCTGTCGATAAATTCTTCCGTATTCACCGTTCTTTTATTGTAAACCGCAGTAAAATTGATATTATTAAAGCAACCACAATTGATGTAAAAACAAAAGATGGTTATGTGTCTCTCCCTATTGGCAAGTCATACAGGGAACTGCTTTTAAAAGATATTAATCTATTGTCGAAATAGAAAAAACCTGCGTGAAGCAGGTTTTTTTATGGGTTAAACTGTTGAATTAAATCCTTAATCAGCGATTCTTTTTCTGTCGAAACACTATTCAGTGCATTAGATAAGATACTTGCCATTTCGTTTGCAATATCTTCGTCGATCGCTTGTTCCATATTTTCAATCACGGTAAAAGCTTCAAATGCATTCATAAAACTTCCATGAATAACAATGTCGACAAAAGTAGGAAGGTATTTGCTGTAATCGAGCCCGTTTTCCCAGCACGCACGCAAAAGCATTTCCTGAATTGAGGCATACTCTTTATTCATAATGGCTTCGATAATAATTGGCACCGATGTGGTTTGCTTAAGTTCGCAAAGAAGTTTATAGGCTCTCTTGGTAATGTCGTCGTCAACCGTTGAGTTTAGTAGCTCTATAATTGCCGGAAGCACAGCAATGCTCCCGTCTTCTTCCAACTGCGTTAATGCGCTGGTTATTTTACCGAAGTTGCCTGATTGGAGATCTGTGATGTATTGTTGGTCTTTTTTTGAAATTTTGTCTGTTGCCATATCTTGTTGTTATTTTGTTTGTTGTGAAAATGAAAAGTGCATTAGACGTTGGCGATTTTACTTTTTAAGAATTTCCCGGTATACGATTCTCTGCATGAGCAAACCTCTTCAGGGGTGCCGGCATAGACAATATTTCCTCCGTTTTCACCGCCTTCGGGGCCTAAATCAATCACCCAATCGGCTGATTTTATTATTTCCTGGTTGTGTTCAACGATCAATAAGGTGTGCTTTCGGCTAAGCAATTCATTAAACGCTTTCAGTAACGTTTTTATATCGTGAAAGTGCAGGCCGGTTGTTGGCTCATCGAAGATGAAAAGGGTAGGAGAGTCTTGTTCTTTTGCAAGAAAGGAGGCCAGTTTAACCCGTTGGCTTTCTCCACCGGAGAGTGTACTCGACGATTGTCCGAGTTTAATATACCCTAATCCTACCTCTTGAAGAGGTTTTAATTTTTTTACAATCTTCTTTTCTGTATTGCTTTTCCCATGGGCAAAGAAGTCAATAGCTTCGTCAACGGTCATTTCAAGTACATCGTAAATGTTCTTTTCGTGATAGTGAATGTCAAGAATGTCTTCTTTAAACCTTTTTCCTCCACAGCTTTCGCAAACAAGCGAAATGTCGGCCATAAACTGCATTTCTACATTGATAACCCCTTCACCCTGACATTCGTCGCAGCGGCCGCCTTCCACATTGAATGAAAAATGAGCGGGCTTAAGTCCTAGTATTTTAGCACTTTGCTGGTCAGCAAAAAGTGAACGTATTTCGTCGTAGGCTTTAAGATAGGTCACTGGGTTCGATCGGGTTGATTTCCCAATTGGGTTTTGATCAACAAACTCAACCTGATGGAGTAAGTGCATATCGCCCGTTAGTCTGTCATGTTTCCCTGTTTTTTCGTCGTATGCCCCAAACCGTTTGGCAATTGCGGGGTAGATGATTTGTTTTACCAACGACGATTTTCCCGATCCACTAACTCCGGTGATTACAGTCATTACGTTTAAAGGAATTTTTACATCAATATTCTTGAGGTTGTTTTCCCTTGCACCTGTAACTTGAAAAAAGTTGTTCCATTTTCTTCGTTGCGCCGGAACTTCAATCTTCTCAATTCCGTTGATGTATAGTGCTGTAAGGCTTTTTGTATCTTTGCTGAGTTCTTCGATGTTGCCTTCAAACATAATTTCACCTCCGTTTGTGCCGGCATAAGGCCCAATGTCGATCAGCATATCAGCAGCTTTCATAATATCTTCGTCGTGCTCGACAACGATTACAGTATTGCCCAAGTCACGAAGTTTCTGCAGTACCCCAATCAGCCTTTCGGTGTCTCTGGGGTGAAGTCCGATACTGGGTTCGTCCAGAATATACAATGAGCCAATTAGCCCGCTGCCGAGCGAAGTTGCCAGGTTTATGCGTTGCGATTCTCCCCCCGAAAGGGTGTTCGACAGTCGGTTCAGTGTGAGATAGCCCAATCCTACATCGCAAAGAAATTCAAGCCTGTTATTGATTTCTTTCAAAAGTCGCTGGGCAATTTTAAAGTCATGTTCGTTTAGCTCAATCGACCTGAAGTAATCAAATAGTTTTTCAACGGGCATTTGAACCAGTTGCTGGAGAGAAAGCCCATTCACTTTCACATATCCCGACTCTTTTTTTAACCGGCTTCCTTTGCACTCCGGGCAAACTGTTTTTCCCCGATATCGGGCTAACATAACCCGGTATTGTATCTTATAACTGTTTTCTTCAACAAATTTGAAAAACTGGTCGATCCCCCCAAACCATTTATTGCCGGTCCAAAGAAGTTCTTGTTGTTCGGTGCTTAGTTCATAATAGGGCTTGTGAACAGGAAAATTGAACCGGTATGCATTGTCGATTAACTGGTTTTTCCATTCACTCATTTTGTCTCCCTTCCAGCATGCAACTGCATCGTCGTATATCGAAAGCATTTTGTTGGGAATCACCAGATCTTCGTCAATCCCAATTACTTTTCCATACCCTTCACATCGCGGGCATGCTCCAAGTGGATTGTTGAAACTGAACATATCTACCGATGGTTCTTCAAACCGGATGCCATCCATTTCGAAGCAATGACTGAATGAAGCTGACGTTGGTTCTCCATCGATACTTTTAATAATGCAGACGCCATTGCCTTCGTTGAAGGCTGACTGAACCGAGTCTGACATCCTGCTCAGCGTATCGTCATCGTCGTTCACGGCTATTCGGTCAATGACGATGTTCAGGTTTTTTGTTTGTTTGGGCAGAAGTTCGAGCAGTTCCGGCGAGTCGGCTGAGTAGGTGGCATAGTTGAGCTCGTAACGGGTGTAGCCTTGCTGATAAAGCATTCCTATTTCTTCTTCAGCTTTTCTCCCTTTCCGTACGCTAAACGGTGCAAGAACAAGTACTCTGGTTCCTTTGCCGAACGATTGCATGTAGTCGACGACATCGGTAACATCATTTTTTTTAACTTCTTTACCTGAAATTGGAGAAATGGTTTTTCCAATTCGGGCATAAAGGAGCTTTAAGTAATCGTAGATTTCGGTAGATGTTCCTACGGTTGATCGTGGGTTACGGGTGTTTACTTTTTGTTCGATGGCAATTGCCGGTGGAATTCCTTTAATGAAATCAACCTCGGGTTTATTAATCCTCCCCAGAAATTGTCGGGCATACGATGATAAGCTTTCAACATAACGTCTCTGACCTTCAGCGTATAATGTATCGAAAGCCAGGGTGGATTTTCCAGAGCCTGAAACACCGGTAATAACAATTAATTTATTGCGGGGAATCTTTAATTCAATGTTTTTCAGATTATGAAGCCTGGCCCCTTTGATGTGTATATAATCGCTAAATTCTATTTTTCCTGACATTTAACAGTAAAATATTTGTTGGTTTTATAAAAATCCTTATTTTTGACGCACAAAGATACAATTTTGTTTCACCATTTAATCGAAAGGAGACACCGTATAGAAGCAACTCTACCTTAATTTTTAAAAACATAAAGGTATGATCGACAGACTTAATCTGAGCGATAATGAGTTGGTTCAAAGGTACTTGAGTGGTGATGTTACTTCTCTAGAGTTTCTCATTAATCGTTACAAAGACAAGGTTTTTTCTTACATTATGGTTAATGTAAAAAACCATCATTTGGCTGAAGATATCTTCCAGGATACTTTCATCAAAGTAGTTCGGTCGTTAAATTTGGGTAAGTATACCGAAAATGGAAAATTTATTTCCTGGGTAATGCGTATAGCCCATAACCTTATTATCGACCACTACCGCCATTTAAAAAATTTGAACACTGTGTCGAACGACGCTTCTGGTGTTGATTATTTTAATTCCTCAAAACTTTCCGATGAAAACATTGAGGACTTCATGATCAATGAACAGATACTGAGCGAAGTTAAAGAATTGCTTGACGAATTGCCCGACGATCAGCGTCAGGTTGTGGTAATGCGTTTGTATCTCGATTTGAGTTTTAAAGAAATTGCAGACCAAACCGGGGTTAGCATTAATACCGCTCTTGGGCGAATGAGGTATGCCCTCATTAATTTGAGAAAGGTTATTACCGAACGAAACATTATTCTCACAAAAGTTTGAAAATATTTTTGTCTTGAATAATATTTTCCTCGTAGGCTCGTTTTATAATCGATAACAAAAATGAAAGATGCCTATGAGGAAATTTTTTACCCTGCAATTTGATACAAAAATATTTAATCCGGATAAATCGATTCTTTCGTATTCTACTGAAGGTGTGGATGATGAAGTTGCTTACAAAGCTCCGGATCATTGTATTGATACCATTATGAATTTTGCCCGTGCATACCGGGTTGAAGAAACTAAGTCTGCCGGCAAAGTAGAAGTGGTAATGAATTAAATAACATGATGGAAAAGCGACTGGCAACTGAGACTCTTAGTTGCCAGTCGTTTTTTTTGCCTAGTTGTCAATATCTTTTAGTGCTTTCTCAACCTCGTCTTGGGTTGCGTAAAGTTTATCTTTGCAAAACCTGAGTAATTCTGTTACTTTTTTGACTTTTTCGACAAGTTCATCGACATCGAGTTCGTCATTTTCAATTTTATCCAAAATTTCTTCTATTTCGTTTATTGCTTCCCTGTAGGTCTGTTTCTTTTGTGCCATAATTGTGTTTTTTATTCTTTTTTCTGAATTATGCTTGCTATCTTTCCTTCGGCTAATATTGTTTCAATATATTCGCCTTCGGAGACATGGCTATCGTTTTTTATTGCTTTCCCTTCTTTGAGCGTTATGCTGAACCCTCTTTTTAGGATGGTAATGGGATCAACCAGTTCTTTGTTTTTTTCGAGCGATTGTAGTCTGTATTTTTGCTTGTCAACCAGTTGCTTAATACCTGTTGAAATGCTTCGTTCTATTGCTGCGAGATGCTGTTTTTCACTGCTTATTCCGAATTTTGTTTTCAATGTCGCTTTTGATGAAAGGGTTTGCAACTCTTTGTTTTTCAACTTTAAGTACAACTGACTATCGGAACTTAGTGCTGTGAAAAAATGGGTTAGTGCCAATTGTTGTTGATTTATTTCTCCTCTGACCGCTGACTTTACTCGCATATTTTTTTGATCGAGTATTCTTTTTGATTTCTCTATTTTGTTGACAACAAACGGTTTGAGCATGCGAAGTGCATGATTTACCCGGTTTTCTTCTTCCGACAATTTGTTGCTGCTTATTTCTTCAAGCGCGAATTTGAGCGTTTCAAGCTCGTTGTCAACAACGTTTAGTTTTCCAATCAGGAATTCGGCTACTGCAGTAGGGGTTTTCAGTCGGGTGTGGGCAACCAGGTCGGATATGGTGTCATCTTTTTCATGGCCAATGCCTGTAAGCACTGGTAATGGGAATTGGGCAATATGCTGGGCAAGGTTGTAGTCGTCGAAACAAGCCAGGTCAACTTGTGAACCACCTCCTCTGATTATTACCACTACATCAAAAAGATGTTCGTAATCATAAATGGCATCGAGTGCCGTAATGACCGATTTGGCCGCTTCGTTCCCTTGCATGGTTGCGGCAAATAGTTTAGTATAAAAATGATACCCGGCTTGATTGTTATATAGTTGATTTATAAAATCTTCGTAGCCAGCGGCGGTTGGTGATGAAATGATGGCTATACGCGACGGAATATCAGCAAGGGGTATTTCCTTGTTCATGTCGATTATGCCTTCGTCGCTTAACCGATTAATTATTTCAGCCCTGCGGCGGGCAATATCTCCCAGCGTATAGGTCGGATCGATGTCTTTTATGTTCAGGCTATAACCATAGACCTCGTGAAATTCGATACTTACTGATATTAAAACTTTTAGTCCTGCTGAAAGTGTTTGTCCTGTGGTGGTTTCGAAATAGGGCTGGATAAAACGAAATTGCCATGACCAGATGGTAGCCCTTGCTCGGGCTGTAATCTCTTCTGTTTTGTTTTCTTTGTCAATTAATTCCAAATAACAGTGACCAGTGCGGTTTACTTTCATCTCGGCAATTTCGGCAATAATCCAAAGTTGTTCAGAAAATGCATCCTGAAGCGTACTTTTGATTCTTTCATTTAATTGAGTAAGTGTTAGTTGGCCTTCCATGTTATTTTTTAATCAATTTAACAGAGAGAAATGACCTGTCGCTCCAAATCCGGAGAAAATATAAGCCACCGGGCAGTTGTGCTATTTCATCGCTTATTCTGACCCGGTTTTGTTCTTTGGCCGGAGTGAAAGATAATAAACGGGTTCCTTGTGCCGTGCAAAGTTCGATCAGACCAATGTAAGTGCTTGAAGAAATCTCGATATAATCGCTGATAGGATTTGGAAATACGCTAATTTGGGTGCCAAAATCATTAAAAGTGACGCCGGTTGTGTCTTTTGGCAGATAGATGCTGAAATCAGGAATGCCATATCCAAAATCGATGCTATGCTTAGGGAACAAATCGCCAGCTCTTCGTATCATGTTTATTATTGCGTGAGCACTCGAGTCGGGATAAAGAGTAGACAAACAGGCGCTGAGTCCCGAAATTACGGGTGATGAATACGAAGTTCCGCTGCCATAGGTTGCATCTCCGGTTGCTGAAAAAATGGAGGTTTCCGACCCGGTAGCAGCCACATCGGGTTTAACGCTATGGAGAGAGTCACCAAATCCGCGCGATGAGAATGATGCAATATTTTTTTGATTATCGACAGCAGCAACAGACAACACATTTGAAGCTTCCGCAGGGGCAGAAACGTAGTGCCAGGAGTTATTGCCATCGTTACCGGCGCTGCATACTACAATTATGCCTTTGTTTACCGCCATGTTCGCTGCTTTCGAGATACGGAGGCTATCTCCTGTAAATTCACCATAGGAATGATTTAATGAGTTATCGTCGAATACCGTATAGCCAAGCGAGGTGTTAATGACATTACATCCAACACTGTCGGCAAATTCGGCGGCAATAATCCAATAATCTTCTTCAACAGGAAATTCGGTTGGTGCGTCTTCCGACCTCAATAACCAGTATGACGCGTGAGGTGCAGTGCCAACAAAGACTTCAGGAATATTGCCAGCCATGATAGATAATACATTTGTGCCGTGATAATGAGTTTCATACACATTTCCCCCGGGGCTAACAAAGTCGTACGTTCCAAGCATTCTGCCTTGTAAGAAAAGCGAATCGAAAGCACTGCTCATATCAGCGTCCTGGAATCCTGCATCAATTACGGCAATTGTAGCCCCTTCGCCTGTCGAATATTTGTGGAGCTTATGTCCGTTGTGCATTGTAAGCTGGCTGGCCGCAATCCCATAAAGATTCAGTGAGGTAGAATCGTTATTCAGTATTGATTTTTCTTCAATGTTGAATTTATTCCTAAAACTCTTCAAGGGTACTGATTTGCGCAATTCAATATTTGTGACAAACGATGGCAAAATCAGCGAGTCGATCGCAGGGAGGCTGTCTGCATAAATGGCTATTGCCCCGTTCATCCAACGGCTTGTGTGTTTTATGTAGAACCCCATTGACCTTAGTGAGTCGGAAAACTGTGGGTTAACAGGTAAGTCGGTAGAGTCGATATCAATACTTTGTTTTTTTCTTCTTTCCAATGCTTTGTTTGAAAGGAAGTTGTGAGGTTGATTAATTGAATATGGCGTTCCTGCTTTGGTGTTGAATTGAACCCAATAGATGTTTCCTTCGGGTTCGTTTCCCGATGCATAAAGAAAAAAGCAACTTAAAAGAATAATCATCAAATGTTTCATCTGCAGCAATTTTTCGAGCATAATTCTTCGTGAAAGTCAATTGGACTATTTGCCTTATAGCCTGAAATTACCCGCGAATTACTTGATAAAGATAGAAAAAGTGGAAATGAAATGCTATTGGCCGCTACTTATAATTCCTCCGCCTACTACGTGGTTGCCTTCATAAAATACGGCAGACTGGCCAGGGGTTACAGCCCAGGTGTTTTCATAAAATTCAACCTTGATGCGGGTTCCATGTTGCAAAATCCGGCTAAGAGTTCCTTGGTTATTGTAGCGTATTTTTGTTGTAACTTCTAATTCGCCTTCAATCTTTTCGTATTTCATTAAATTGATTTGTTCAACCCATAATTCTTTACGATCGAGGTCTTCACGATCGCCAAGGGTTACTGTATTTGTTTCAGCATCGATTTTTATTACAAAACGTGGTTTTCCTAGGGCTATTTCAAGGCCTTTCCGTTGCCCGATTGTGTAAAATGGGTACCCATAGTGTTGGCCTAAGACTTTCCCATCGAGATCGACAAAATTGCCTTTTCCAACCTTTTCTTCCAGATTGGGAACCCGCTCTTTGATAAAACGCCGGTAGTCATTGTCGGGAATAAAACAAATCTCTTGGCTTTCCCTTTTTTTTGAGATTTTTTCATAGCCTTTCCGGGCAGCAATTTCACGAACTTCAGTTTTGGTAAGATGGCCAAGCGGGAACAAGGTGCGCTTTAAATCTTCCTGAGAAAGTTGCCATAGGAAATATGTCTGGTCTTTGCTCAGGTCTTCGCCCTTTATCAGAAAATAACGTCCGTTTTCGTTTCCAATTCGTGCATAGTGGCCTGTGGCAATGAACTCACAGCCAAGTTCGTCGGCTTTGTTGATTACTTCGCCCCACTTGATTACACTGTTGCACAACACACAAGGGTTTGGAGTCCGTCCGGCAAGGTATTCTTTAACAAAATCGGAAATCACTGTTTTGTCGAATTCTTTTCGTAAGTCGAGTACCGAGTGGTCTATGTTGAGGTCGTTGCACAATGCTTTGGCTTCAAAAATGGCATCGACACTGCAACAGCCAGTTTGCTTTTCCATGCATGCAGGCGAAATTACATCATAAGGCCTGTAGGTTAGCCCGTGCAGCTGGTAGCCTTCATCGCTGAGCAACATTGCTGCCACCGAACTGTCGATGCCACCGCTCATGCATAACAATACTTTTCCTTTACCCATAAAACGTTTTAAAATAACTGTGCAAAGAAACAAAAATAGAATAAGAATGTTTGTTTCTGAATTCTTATTTTTCGGGTGGTGTTGTTTGTAATTTATTGTAATGCAATGCTATGAGTAGAATTAGATGAACCGGATTCTTTTCCTTATTTTTGCGAAAAATTTTACTATGGCATATTTCGAAGATTTAAAACTAACAAAATCGGTTCAAAAGGCAATTGCAGAGATTGGGTTCATCGAGCCAACGCCCATTCAGGAACAAGCAATCCCGGCCATCAAATCGGGGAAAGATGTTCTTGGCATCGCCCAAACCGGAACAGGAAAAACTGCAGCTTACATTTTGCCAATCCTCACTTACCTGGTCAAAGCTGAAGGTGAAGATCCACGGGTTGTTGTTCTTGTTCCTACCCGAGAGCTGTCAATTCAGGTAGGTGAAGATATTGAAGAGCTTGCTCAGTTTACCAATATCCGAAGTGTTGCTGTTTATGGTGGAATTGGCTGGACCAAACATGCCGAGATGATTGTTCCCGGAATTGATATCCTGGTGGCCACACCGGGACGCTTGCTCGATTTGTATCAGCACAATGTGTTAAGCCTCAAAAAAGTGAAAATTCTGGTTATTGATGAGGCTGACCGGATGCTCGATATGGGGTTTTTGCCTCAGCTGAAATCAATTTTCGAAATCCTTCCCATGCGGAAACAAAACTTGTTATTCTCGGCAACATTTAATGAAAAGGTTGAAACCATCGCTGCTGAATTTCTCGATTTCCCGGTCAGGGTTGAGGTTGCCCCATCGGCAACTCCCGTCGAAATGGTTAAGCAAATGGTGTATCATGTTCCAAATTTCCAAACAAAACTCAATCTTGTTTCTTATTTATTGTCCGATGTTGAGGATTTTAAGAAAGTTTTAATCTTTTGCAAAACAAAAGTGTCGGCCGAAGAGGTCTTTAAAGCCATAAAAAGCCGTTCCGACGGAGAGAAGCGTATCTTGCATTCGAATAAGGGGCAGAGTTCGCGTATAAATTCTATTTCGGCTTTCAAAAACGACGAAGTGCGTATTCTTATCTCCACCGATGTTTCGGCCAGGGGGATTGATGCCAGTAAGGTTACGCATGTTATCAATTTCGATGTGCCAACAAATTACGACGATTATATCCACCGTATTGGCCGTACTGCCCGGGCCGGGAACCATGGCGTGGCTATCACAATGCTCGATCCTTCCGAAGAATGGCATTTCCTGAATATTGAGAAGATTATCCGCATGCCGGTTCCTGTTTATGAAGTTCCTGTTGAGGTTGAATTTGGTGATTACGGAACATATGAACAAAAAGATCAGCTTCGCGAAATCGACAGGCAAAAACGCATCGACGATCCAACATTCAAAGGGGCATTTCACGAAAAGAAGCGAAAACTCCATAAAGATACCCGTTCGTATAATGATCGTTTTGTGAAAAAGCAATCGACTCAAGCGAAGAAAAAAAGGCGCTTGAAGCCATAGAAAAATCATATTTTTCATCAGCGTATAATTCCTGGCATAATATCGACCAAGAGTCGTGGCAGCAGGTGTGTATTCTTGCTGTTTCTTTGGATTTTTACTGAATTTTTTCACCCCATTATGCCTTTAATTGCCCCACTGAGATTTCTTTTCGTCCCATTATTCATGTGTTTGCTACAATTTTTCACAACCTGTTTTCAAATGATTTTACTTTGTTGCCAGTACGTGAAATCACGATGGTGCAATTAATGTTTTTATAGTATGATGATCGGTTTTAAACAGCAGTATTTTAGTTATTCTCAAAGTTATAACGACCAGTTGGAAATGATTGGTACCCCTGAGGGGGCCGATATTGTTAATTTCCAATTTGAGTCAGATTATCACTTTGATTTTTCGGGAAGGGGCTTGTTCAGGGGTGATTTATTTTATCACGAACTTGTTCGAAGCAAGGTGCCCGAGAATAACAGTTTTATTTATCCGGTTGTAGTTCCCGACAGCAAACTTTGCTACGACAAAGCCATCCTTCTTTTTCATGGACTCAATGAAAAAAGTTGGGACAAATACTTTGTTTGGGCCGGATATCTGGCCAAGAGAATGAACCGTCCGGTTATATTATTCCCACTGGCTTACCACATGAACCGCGTTCCAAAAACATGGAGCGACCCACGAACGATGGGCGAGATTGCCAACTTGCGGAAAAATGACGATGGCCGTACCAATGTATCGTTTGCCAATGCCGCTTTGAGTACTCGGTTGCAGTTTCATCCCGAGCTTTTCATATACTCAGGCTTACAAAGTTGCTACGATGTATTACATTTGATTGACCAAATCAGGCAGGGGAAAAACCGTTTACTCTCAGCCAATGCCCATGTCGATATTCTTTCCTATTCAATTGGAGCATTCTTTTCTCAAATACTTATGTTGGCCAACCCTTCTAATGTTTTTGATCGTTCAAAACTTTTTATTTTTTGCGGAGGACCAACTTTTGATAAGATGAACGGCGATTCAAAATATATTATGGATTCGCTGGCATTTAAAAGTTTGCTCGAATTGAAACATCGTCAAAAATTAAAACAAATTAAAAAACAAGTGTTTGCTACAAAAGATAAGACCTTGATTGACACATGGCCCGGACTTGAATTAATGATGTATGAAAAACGCGATCGCAGAAAGCGCGAAGCTTTATTCGATACCATGAAAGACCGGCTTTATGTAGTGGCACTCGAAAAGGACTCGGTAATGCCGGTAGACGGGATTGTTAAAACCGTGCGAGGGAAAAAAGGAAACATTGAGGTGCCTGTCGAGGTGATTGATTTCCCGTATACTTACTCACATGAGCAACCTTTTCCCGTGGGCGACGATAAGATACAGAACCTTGTTGACCGGAGTTTTACCGTAGTTTTTGATAAAGCAATCGATTTTTTTCAAAAATCAGCTTCTTTGTGACCCGATAAGCTAGCAGTTAAATCGTTGACTTTCGATTTGGCTTTACGCTCAATGTCGGGGGTTAGCGACCCTTTGATCTTGTTATACACAAGCATGATTGCTGTTAGATCGTCGGTAAGGCCAAGGGCAGGAATGAAATCGGGGAGGGCATCAATTGGAATAATCAGATAGCCAAGGGCTGCAATAATCAACGATTTATTTTTTATACTTACTTCATTGCTGATGAGGCAATAATATAACACTAACGCGTAATAGAGCAACGAAGAACTAGCCTTTCCTGCAAGTTTTTTAATCTTGACCCAAAAACTGTTTTCGTTATAGTATCGTGAATATTTCTCGTATTTTTCCATGCTTTACACGAAGTTTTACGGTATAAAAATACGAAAGAATTGAGTGCTGACGAAAATGGAATATTATTTTGAAAAGATTGTTCCTGTTTGTCGTCAGGGAGTTATTTGTAAAGTGGTTTTTAAAACGTTGATGATATATTGTAATTCAGTTGTAAATATGTAATTTTGCAGCACTACAATTGGGGTTGACTGGTTTTGACAGCAGGCCGGTGTGGTATGTAAGCATGCAGGGATTTGACTGTTTGCCCTTGATTAAATGGTCACAACAATAATTGGCGAAGAAAACTTTGCTCTTGCTGCTTAATCGAATTACAGTAGATTCAAGCTCCTCTTCGGAGGATTTCCGGCATTAGATGCTGGAACAAGACGTTTCCCGGGCGGTCAATACCTCTCACCAACCTGAATCGGAAGCGCTCGTAATCAGAGGTTAGTGTCGCGCAGGCTTCGGTCGCGATGCGAAATTAAGAAGCTAAGGTAAACGTCGGTGGCTCTGATCCAGCGTTTACACGAAAACTAAGTCAGGCTAAGCATGTAGAAAGCGTATGGCTCCCCTGTTTGGACCCGGGTTCGAATCCCGGCAGCTCCACTTTTTAAAATTTTAATGTCTGAAGATCAGTTTATTGTGACTGATCTTTCTTTTTTTATAGGGAGTTAGCGTGTTTTATGAAACTGGGATCAATTCAATCCAAATCAAATTCAACACTTGTCATTATTTTGTAGTAATCTGCGCATGAATTAATATCATCTTAAATAACGACTAGCAATGCAACACATTGTCAGTCATAGTATTTTTTAGATTCATATGTAGGCGGTAACGTTCCTTAGCTATGCCAAGTGTAGAACTTAGTGTTTATATTTTATCAATTTACTTTATACTTTACAGGCAAACCACATACTTTTACGTACAACCCACACCCACATTGGGCATAGGTTACGTTGTAGTTAGCTTTTTAAATTAAACTCGGAAAATTCATGGTCGAACAGTTTAGTTATCTTTTCATTGAGTCTCAAAATGAGTTTCAAAATCTCTTTATATTCTTCTGTACTGGTATTCATAGGAAAAGTTTGTTCATAGTTTTCGAAGTCTCCTGTAATACTTTGAACTATTTGTCTATATGAAAATGAAGGAATTGAATTGTCCGACATAGGACTAAAAACGCGATAAGAAGAATCTATCATTCCATGACCATATGGTACCATAAACCTCAATTGAATATTTCCGAAATAATAATCTTTATAAAACATCCGTTCAACTCCCGCTAATTTGAAATCTAGTTCAAGTTGATTTTTGATCTCTAAAGCTTCGTTTTTTTTCAGTCCCTTACGATTATCAAAGTCCCAAGAATTTTTACATAGCTGTACATATTCTGCCTTGTTTTCTAATTTATTAAGAATGGAATCACAAATTTGTTTAAAATCTAGTCCTGTCATGTTTATTAATTTAGTGAGTTTTTTGCAAAATATTGACTAACTGTAAGAATATATAAACCCACACTCATTAAATCAGTTAATTATGTTTTCACTGAAAATATCCGAAATTATATCGTTAGCAATAGAATTCAATCATATCTTAAAAATAGATCTTGTTTTGGTATCTATTCTTGGTGAGTCGCTTTTTTAAATATCTAGTCCTAAATTATGGCTACAGGTTAAACATTAATGTATGATACTTATGTCACTCTGAGTTATTGATTTAGAATTGATGTCGTCCGCGGTGTGACAACTCCACACTTCGCCAATTTCTTGAGCTTTAACTGGCATTAAGTTAATTGCTAAAATAAGGATTATTAAGTTTAGGTTTTTTATCATTAGTAACCGACAAAAGTTTTTAGGATAAAAGGTTGGCCAACCGAAGCCGACCAACCTGTATCTTTACTGTGTAAACTAGCAATTTATACAGTATGAGCGAAAATACGAATAAAAA